>ERZ1292633.1610-Hain-H41-02um-R1-1610-length-24187-cov-5_pt1 | contig 24187 bp, 23 predicted proteins | sample MGYA00564406_ERZ1292633 | MGnify/ENA primary metagenome ERZ1292633 (study PRJEB36523, sample SAMEA6512639) | groundwater metagenome | collected 2019-01-08 | study: AquaDiva: Metagenomics assemblies of 32 groundwater samples | reverse complement strand
TACAAAGAAACCCATCTTAAATACCGCTTTAATATCTTCAGCAATATTTTTTTCAGAGTATACATCGCCAAGCTTCGAAACAAGTCTCGCAATAATTGCTTCTTTTTCAATTTTTCTCTGGCCAACAACATCAATTGATTTAATTGTAACTGCTGAGGTTTTTTTTATGGATTGCGAATAGCTTGATTGTGAAAAGAAACATACACACAAAAACATACAAAGATGTGTGCTAATAACAGCGATAAAACCTGAAGGAAAACCGAAAAAAGGTAATTTTTTTAATAACTTATTATGCACAACAGACCAAGGCTAACGAGACTCTTTATACTTGTCAAAGCACCTTGAAATTTAACTTATATATTACGCAATATATTACGCAAAACGTCCATCTTTGACTTTAAAGACACGGGAAAATTTTTTTGCAAATGCCATATCATGAGTGACCACAATCAAAGTTAAACCAAGTTTATCTCTTAATTCGAAAAATAAATCCTGCACCTTTTGTGAATTTTCAGAGTCTAAATTTCCGGTGGGCTCGTCGGCAAATAATACCTCTGGTTTTTTGATCAAAGCACGGGCAATAGCGACTCTTTGCAATTCTCCACCACTTAATTGATGCGGAAAATGTTCGCTTCTGTCGCCAAGACCCATAAAATCGAGCCACTTTAAAGCCTCTTCACGAGCCTTGCCTGCCTCATCACCTGCTATAAGCGCGGGCAGCATAATATTTTCAAGCGCACTCATTTCCTGAATAAGATGGTGAAACTGAAAAACAAATCCCATTCTTTGGTTGCGAAATTCGGCTAATACATCATCGTTTAATGAAAAAACATCCTCACCTCGATAAGTAATTTTGCCCGCGGTGGGCCTATCTAATGTGCCTAAAATCTGCAGTAAAGTTGATTTGCCCGATCCCGAAGCCCCGAGTAAACAAACAGCTTCGCCCTGCTGAATACCGAAACTGATCCCCTTGAGAACTTCCAAATCAAAGGACCCGGTTGTGTAACTTTTTGTTAGATTTTCTACTTCAATAATATTATTACTACCTCTATTTGTGTTAGCGTAATTTGTGCTATCCATTTTTTAAACCCTCTATAACTTCTAAATTACTTCCCTTCTGGGCGGGAAAATAAACCGCTAGTAAACATATCAATTGAGTCGCAATACAGATAATCGTTAAATCAGCTAAACTCACCTCTGTGTAGATTTTGTCGATTTTATAAACCGATCCTGAAATGAGTGAATACCGGTCTTGCAAATACATAAAAGCAAAGCAAAGAGCATAACCAAGAATAACACCGAAAATAGTTCCCATCGTTCCCACAATAATGCCCTGACTTAAGAAAATCATTCGGATCTTTTGCTGACCAAGTCCCAGAGTTTTTAATATTGCAATATCTGCATATTTTTGTCTGATAAACACATATAGAGTGCTTGAAATATTAAACGCGGCCACAATAACAATTAACAAAACAACAAAAAAAATAACGGCTCTTTCAATGACTACGGCCTCAAAAACATTTCGATTTACATCATACCAAGTCATAACCGAAAATCCGGGACCCAATTGCTCTATCAAATTACTGGCAACATCATTTGCCGTATCACGGTCTTTAAGTTTTACAAAGGCTCCGGTGTAACGATCACCGATTTCAGTGAGCAACTGCAGAGCTTTTAAATTCCCAATCACCAATCTCTCATTCCAATCATTTTTACCGAAATCAACAATTGCCGTTACCGTAAATTCTTTGGCCTGTCTTTTAAAAGCTGAAGAATCAAATGGAGTGGCTAGCGGCACCACCAAATATATTTTTTCTCCTACCGAAATATTATTTTTTTTTGCCAGACCCGTGCCAATGCTAATACTAATCCGATCTGCAGCAGCGTGAATTTTTCCCCGCTTTACACGTTTGTCAATATTCAGAATCTTCTGCAATGATGAGCCCTCAACACCCTGAAATAAAACCCCTGAAACCTGCCCCTTGTGCGCCAAAACAGCTTCGGCGTTGGCGAATCTCATCATCGAATCAATACGGGGCTCTTGCTGTTTAATTTTGTTAGAAAATACTGACCAATCTTCAACTAGCTTACCACGCCGGACAATTTGCAGATCGCCGGTTACATCTGTCATGGCGGTTTTCAATGTTTCGACATAACCGCTCATCACCGCCATCGAGGCCACTAAGGCCGCTACCCCAAGAATGAGTCCAAAAAAGGCTAAGGGCGCAGAACCACCAAATAAAATCTGGCGCGAAAAAAGTAAGCGATACGCGATCCAAAAATTTAATCTCATGTAAGATCATCTCCCGCAGAGCTTCCCTGTCCCAAGGTTCCCGCGAGCTGAGCCTTTAGATAAGACATAACAAAATCATCAAGTTCTCCATTCATGACATTATTAACCTGATTCGTTACATGACTTGTTCGGTGATCTTTAACCATTTGATACGGATGCATAACATAAGATCTGATCTGAGAACCCCACTCATTGGCTTTTTTTGTTGAATTCAGTTCATCTTTTTCTTTGTTTTGTCTTTCAACTTCTTTTTCATACAAAGCGGCCTTCAGCATTTTCATGGCCTTTTCTCGGTTTTGAATCTGCGATCTTTGCGTCTGAGATGCCACCACAATTCCAGATGGTAAATGGCGCATACGAACTGCAGAGTCTGTCTTATTGACATGTTGTCCACCCGCACCGCTTGAACGATAGGTTTCAACAACAATATCATCGGGCTTAACTTCAATATTAATATCATCATCCACTTCTGCCCAAACAAAAACTGAAGCAAATGAGGTGTGCCTTCTAGCATTTGAATCAAATGGAGAAATACGCACTAATCTATGCACACCGGATTCGGACTTTAAATATCCGTAAGCGTATTCACCTGAAATCAACAAGGTGCAGGATTTAATTCCAGCGCCCTCACCATCTGTCATATCGAGAACTTCACATTTATAACCATGCATGTCGGCATAGCGAGTGTACATCCGCAAAAGCATGGCGGCCCAATCACAACTTTCAGTTCCACCGGCACCCGAATTAATCGAAACATAGGCGCTGTTAGCGTCTAACTCGCCGCTCAGTACGCGCTTAAGCTCTAAAGCCTCAGCATTTTTTCGAATAGTTCTTATCTCGGATTTAACTTCTTTGAAAACGTCTTCATCGTGTGCTTCAAGTGCCATATCAAGAAGCACCTTTACATCGTCGAGCTGGCCATTAAAACTGCTCCACTCATTAACCGATTTCTCAAGAAGCGACTTTTCTTTATTTAATTTCTGCATTTCAAGAGGCTTACCCCAGAGGGCAGGGTTTTCAGCGGCCAGAGCCAATTCGTCTAAACGTTTCTTTTTGCGGTCGAGGTCAAAGATACCCCCGAAGCTCTGCCGATATTTTATCGAGCTCAATTAATTCTTTTTTAACTTCAGATAGTTCCGCTACAAGTGACATAGACTTTAGTGTGGGTAATTAATGAAGCTTCGTCAACTAACTTAACACGCAACAAGCCAAAAAAAGATGGGGCCGCAGCGCAACCCTCAATTTTATAATAACGATGGGAATCTGTGAGCCAACCAGAACTAACCCCACCATGTAAATCCGAAAACCGCACCCAAAGAGCAATTTAGACCACTTAGAAAGATGCCCTTAATTTGCATCCATAGTCCATTGACAGGAATAATTTATGGTATATACTGAAAATATCAGCTTTGAATGGGATGAGAATAAGCACTCAACCAACTTAAAAAAACATGGTATTCACTTCTCTGATGCCGTTTTACTTTTTTACGATTTCAGGGCCGTAATTGAAGTCGATAATAAACATTCTCTAAATGAGCTTCGCTATAGAATAATTGGCTATTCACCGCGGGGATTATTATTTGTTGTTTTCGTAAAAAACTCACCTCACAAAATGAGGTTAATAACTGCTAGAAAATGTACTAAAAAAGAAAAGAGGCTTTATGTCGAAAAAAATAAAATCCTCATCGAATGATGGCTGGAGACGCTTAACTTCCGAAGAACGAAAAATGTTTGAAATCGCCGCAACAAATACACTTAAGCGCCTCGGAAGACCGATTACCGCTCCCGACAAAAAATACGTTGCCATCAGCATCAAATTAGATCCGAAAATTTTAAAATGGGCAAAAAAAGAAGCCAAAAAAAGAAATATCGGTTATCAAACTGTGATTAATGAAGAATTGCTGAAAAAGGCATCTTAATATTAGCTATTAAATCTTCTTCTTATAAGCCACAGCTCTTAAAGCCCAGCCCTCTCGTTCATAAAAACGCATACCGTCTTTATTATCAACTCCCGTGCAAAGCCTTAAGCCCGTGCATAGTTTTTTACGCGCCAAATCTTCTGCAAATTGAAGAAGCTTAGCCCCGATATTCTGCGAGCGAAAATCTTTTTTTACCACTAAGTCATCAATATATAAATGATAGCGATGAACAAAATCTGTCATGTATCTAAGCCCCATCAGGCCAACACACTCTTGATTAATGTAATACCCAAAAAATGTAAACTGGTCCGTTTTTCTGGCTTCTTGATATATTTCAATAAATTCTTCTTGTGAAATATGCGGCCTTAGTTCTTTAAGTACATCGTAAATACTTAAAATATCACTTTCAACCACTTCTTGAATACTCATAGAATACCAGTAAGTCCGGCAAAACAAGTGTCCTGCAACTTAAACATCAGCTTTTCTTCTTTTAGTGAGGTTTCATGATCATAGCCCAGTAAATGTAAAATTCCGTGAATCAGCATATAAGCTATTTCTTTTTTTAACGTATGTTTCTGTCGAGTGGACTGTTTTTTTAAAACATCCAAACATAGAAGTAACTCACCTAATGATCGCGGATCCTGATCTACAAAACTCAAAATATCGGTGGGCTTATCTTTTTTTCTGAATTGCTTATTAATTTTTCGCATTTCATTTACGCTCAAAAAAACAATAGTCAGTTCTTTTTTCAGCCTAAGCATCGCTCTATTTCTAATTTTTTTTAATAAAAAGTGCTGCTTGATCTTTTCAATTAAAATTTGAAGATCCTGTGCCGCAATAGGCAGTTTAGCTTTTTTTGATTGATTGACTATAATAATTTTCATGCAACAATCTGACTATGCCTCAAGCACCAAATACACTCAACCATTTTGAATCTTTATTGCAAGTTATTAACGACCTACGCGGCCCCGGTGGCTGCCCTTGGGATCAGGAACAAACTCACAGCACATTAGCACCCTACGCAATTGAAGAAGTGCATGAAATGGTTGAGGCCATCGAAAATGGCGATAATGCACATATCTGTGAGGAGCTGGGCGACGTCTTATTTCAAGTTGTAATCCATGCAGTCATCGCTGAGGAGCGCGGAGCATTTGGTATCAAGGACGTTATTGAATCCATCACAAGTAAAATTGTCAGGCGCCACCCGCATGTTTTTGCAGACGTTAAAGTAGCGGGTTCAGCTGAAGTTATTAAAAACTGGGAAGAGATTAAAAAATCAGAAAAGAAGAACAAGCCTGCTAAAAATGAATTTTTTGATGTGCCACCAAGCATGCCATCACTACAAAGGGCCCACAAAATCGGTGAAAAAACTGAAAAATACAAATTTGACTGGTCAGAGGCCTCTGAAGTACTTACACAACTGAAATCTGAAGTTGTTGAGTTAGAACAAGCGATAGCTGAAAAAAACTTGACCCACATAAAACATGAACTTGGCGATGTTTTGTTTTCAACAGCACAATTGGCACGACATCTTAATACCGAACCAGAATCCGATTTACGCGAAGCCAATCGTCGTTTTATAAAAAGATTTGAAAAAATGGTCTCCTACAAAAAATCGCTTAATGAATTTATCGATTTAACCTCTACAGAAAAAGAACAGCTTTGGAAGCTGGCTAAACAAAACACCTAAGTTTTCGCCAATAAAATTTACAGTATTGAACACATTGTGATTCTAGATTTTCAAAAACTGTCAAAATTATTTGCAAATGTTTTTTATTATTATTTAATTAATTAACAACAAATCAGTTATTTCAAGAACATAGCGCGCCTCGAAATGAAACAGTAATTTAAAAAACTGATACAAAACGACGGCTTAATAGAAAATTCGCAAAAAAAAAATTATTACATAGACTGTAATGACTCACGATCAATGATTGTGAGGTATCAGGAGGATACCGTGAATCTTATAAACCCGCTAGCTGCAGTTACATTATGTTGTGCAGCTACATTTTTTATCAGCTGCGACAAGGGCGGCAGCAACTTTTCGGTACTTTCAAGTTCCGCACAGTTTCAACAAGAATTGACTTATGAACCACGTAAAATTGATGTTCTGTTTGTTGTCGATAATTCAGGTTCCATGAGTTCGTCACAATTAAGTCTGGCCAGTAACTTCCCATCATTTATCAATTATTTTAAAGCTAAAGGCTATGATTTCAAAATTGCAGTTACAACAACAGATGCTTTTTATGGTGACCAATTCGTAACTTCCGGATGTTCTTTATGTAATATAAATCAAACCAAATTCAGATCCGGCACTAATCCTAAAATCTACACCATCGATAGTACCACTCCAGGTCTTGAGTCTGTTTTTGCCCAAAATATAAATGTTGGGATCAGCGGCAGTGGCGACGAAAGAGCCTTTTCAAGCTTTAAGGCTGCACTGTCAAGTTCGCTTAACGCAGACTTTCGCAGACCTCTTGCATTTTTATCCGTTATTATTGTTTCTGATGAAGAAGACTTTTCTCACGATGATATTAATTTAAATCAATCCTATACACAACCCACTCTGCACTCAATCAGCAGTTACAAAACATTTTTAGAAGGCTTCACCGCTGGCCAATCAAATACTGACTTTCATGTTTCAACAATTTCAATTTTAGATGAGCCCTGCAGAGCATCACTTGGTGCCGGCCGCAAGATTGGCCTTAGATATATGGAATTAGCCGATTCAACAGGAGGATCAAAAAACTCTATCTGTAATACCTTTGACACTATTCTAAACAGCATAAGTATTCAAATTGTGAATCAAATAAAAGCCCAATTTTTTCTAACTCGCAACCCAATACTGTCATCTATACGAGTAATTATCGAGGGTGTATTAATACCGCAAGACGCTGTTAACGGATGGACTTATGATTCCGTGACCAATTCAATTTCAATACACGGAAGTTTTATACCGAACGCAGGTGCAAGTATCACAATCAATTTTGACCCCGAAAGTGTCAACTAAGGAGTGAAGATGAAGTCAGAAAGTACAAATTGGCATGTTTTAATACAAGATATTAAATATGGACCCTATGATTACAAAACAGTTATTAGAATGATTCAAGCTAACGAATTAATGGACTTTAATTACGTTTGGTCCGAACACCTAACCGAGTGGACACCGATTTATTTGCTTGAAGAATTCAGCAAAGATCGTCTTCAACTATTAATACAAAATGAATCCGAATACTCGACTGCATTCATAAAAAGAAAAAGCGAACGTATCAATACTAAAATACCTGTCATCGGACATAACAACATACGTTTTTTTGATGGCGAAATCGTTTCAATTTCACCAAATGGAGCTCTGTGCATGCTTAATACACCACTGATCCAGGTTGGTGACAGCATTAAATTACATTTAAAAGCCACGCAAGACCATGAGCTGGCCTTTAATGTTGAGTGCTCTGTAATCAGAAAAAATCATTCCAAAGAAAGACTGAACTCAAAATCAGGACTATATTACGCCATCAAATTTAACGAGATTCAAAAGCTTGGCGTAAGTCAGATTAGCAAGTGGATTTCATCAGCAGCAGTAGCGTAACTAAATATTAAGGCGGAGGATATATGACAGCGTTTTTTAACTTTATAGCAGATTCAGGGGTCGTCGGTTGGATTATCATACTAACAGGTGGCGCTGCCGTTGCTCTGATTGTTGAGCGCACGCGGGTTCTATATTTTAAATACTCAATGAACATCGAGGATTTTACTGGCAAAGTTCAAAGTCTTATTTTAGGACGTAAACATGAAGAAGCCCTCGTCATGTGTGCCCAACTTGAAGATAAACCCCTGGCCAAAGCATTCAAAGTGATACTTGAAAAAGCTGATCGCGATGATGAGACCATCTTTCAAGCTCAAGACATCGCAATGGCCGAAGTTGTTCCACTCTATACAAAACGACTCCACTACTTATCTATGTTAGCCAATGTAGCAACGCTTCAAGGATTGCTTGGTACAATTCATGGATTAATTCTTTCATTCCAAGCTGTCGCCATGGCGGATCCAGCTCAAAAACAAGCACTGCTTGCAAATGGTATAGCTGTATCAATGTACACGACGGCCCTTGGCTTAGCTGTTGCAATCCCGGCCATGGTTGCCTATTCATTTTTGGTTTCTAGACAAAATGAGTTAATAGAACAGTTGACGGAAAAATGTTCAAAATTGACGGAAGTATTAACCAACTCGCATCATCATGCACTTACAAAAGCGACCGTTTTTCCTGAAAGCAAAATAACTCCTCCACCTGTTAATTCGAAAGTATCCTAGGAGTATCCATGGCTGGACGCTATAAACCTCAAATCAATCACAATTCTGAGTTTGATCTTGATCTAGCCCCCTTGCTGGCAGTCATGGTAAAGCTTGTTCCCGTGTTACTGATTTCATCGGCCTTTGTGCAAATGATGATTATCGAAACTGAGCTCCCACAAGTAGTACAAGAAGCAATAGCAAAACAAGATACTCAGATCAAAGTCGCCACGATTAGTCTTTCTATTGATAAAAAAGAAGGCGTCAGCATAACTGTTACTGAAAATGGAAAAGAAAAAATAAAACAGATCGGCTTGAACACAAAAAAAGAATTTAACTTTGAAAAAATTCATATCGCCATTCAAGAAATAAAAAAATCTCATCCTGAAGTCTTTAAAATTGAATTCAATCCATCAGAAAACGTACAGTACAAAGACATAGTAAAAATGATGGATGAAGTTCGAAAAAGCAAATCAAGAGACGTCAGATTTCCTATTAAAGATCAAAAATCAGGAGAAATGACAAGTACAGACTATATGTTCCCTGAAGTGGTCTTCACCAATATGTTCGAGGGTTAATATGAAAAGAACTCGTTTTAAAGCAGAAGTTAAAAAAAACCAGAGCTTTACACTCAATATCACATCGATGACCGATATGTTTACAATTTTACTTGTATTTTTATTGCAGAACTTTGCAGCAGCAGAAGTACAAATTGATTCTGTTGAAGGCCTTAGATTGCCCTCGTCATCATCTGAAAAAAACCCAATAGCTGGCATAAAAATTTCTTTAACTCACGACAAACTATCTATCGATACAACACTACTTGCTCAGCTTAAGAATGACGAGTTCGAAAAAAGTTCAATTGATCAGAATGACAGTAATTTTATCAAACCACTTTTCGTAGCACTTCAAAAAGTAAATTCAGACCAGAAAATAGACGGCAAGCAATCCGGAAAAATATTATTTCAGGCTGATCAAGATTTGCCATACTCTGTACTTCGCAAGGTCATGTATACAGCGTCTATGGCCGGCTTTCCAAACTTAAAACTTGTTACAGTAGCGGCAAATTAAATGAAACTTCAACACATTCGTTTAATAACATTCCTCCTAACATTTTTTACAAATCAAACATCGTTATTGGCCGCCCAAGAAGAGGTTAAAGGTCTACTGCCTGAGGTTAGGTTAAACTCTGAAAACGAAGAACTTAATATGCAAAAGTCTTTCAATTCTGAAATCATGATCACAAAGTCAGAAAACAAAGCAATTGATACCTTAAAAAAAATTATTAAAAAAAACAACAATCCAAAAGAAAAAGCAGATTTGCTTTTAAGATTGGCTGAGTTGTATATGAGACGTGCCAAATCAGGACGTTTTTTTGAATTAGATATTGAATCTCGAAATCAGCTTAAGAACCACAGCTTAAGTGATCAAAAGACACAATCATCGCTAAAACTAGCCATCAGTGTATACGAAGACATTCGCCACAATTATCCGCAGTTTCACGACATGGACTATGTCTTATTTAATAGCGCAATGGCCCATTCACAAATAAACAAAATCGAAAAGGCACAAGCTCTGTATACACAGCTGATAGCAAACCATTCTCATTCAAAATTAATTCCAGATGCACTTCTTGAGCTCGGTGAACTCTATTATAATCAGCGCAACCATGCCGTAGCCCTTGATAAATTCAAGGCACTAGATAAATACCCCGAATCAAGAGCGTATCCTTATGGCCTGTATAAATCAGCATGGTGTTATTACAACTTAAAAAAAACCAATGAAGGAATTAATCAACTATTGGCTGTTGTTAAACAGAATCCTGCAAAAAAGGATGCAGACGAAACCGTAGATGAAAGAAAATACAACTTACGTCGCGAAGCTTTGCGAGATTTAACTTTATTTGTAGGCGAAACCCTTGCGCCAAACGAAGTTTTCGGTTTTTTTTCTAAAATAACAACTGAAGAGGAGCTCGGTGAAATTATAGTAGCTCTTTCGGCATTATATGAATCACACTCTCGTTTTAAAGAAATTAGTGTTTACACTAGACAATATATAAATGCATACCCACATAGCAAACAGTCTGTAAAATGCTACTCTAAACTCATTGAAACAAATGAAACGCTAAAACAACGCGAACGTGTTATAGCCGATTTAACCGAAATGTCGAAATTTTGCAAAAAAGATAAGGTCGATCCAACATGTTTAGATGAGTTTCGCAAAATCAGTTTGGATATATCAAAAAAATGGTGGGACATCTGGTTAAAAAATAAAAACAATAGTGAATTCGCTGGTCTCACAGAGCTGGCCTTTGAAAATTTATTATCAGTTGATACGACCGTCGCACCTGACTCTAAATCAAGATTTGCATTTGCTGAGCTGCTGTTTCAGCAAAACAAGTTTGAAAAGTCCAGCCAAAACTACGAAATAGTTTCTTTACAACAAAATCTAGATAAAACATTGGCACACGATTCACTGTATGGCGCATTATTTGCGATTGAGAAGAAATTAGAAAAGCAAGAAACAGCTGCTTTAGTAGAAAAACAAAAAAATTTGAGCCTACGATATTTAAACAGCTTTCCAAATGGGGAGCATTTGCTAGATATTCAATACAAACTAGGTTATATCGCTTATAAACAATCCGATTATGACCTATCACTTAAGTACGTTCAGCCTTTACTAACAAAAAATAAATATGTTCAGTTGAAATTAAAATCAGAAGACTTAGTTTTGGATATTCTCAATATAAAAAAAGATTATGACTTAATAAAAAATACTGTAAAAAACATACTCAGTAATAGCAAAAACATACCCCCGGATCGAATGCTTGCCTTAAAAAGTATTTCGGAACAAGCTCATTATTCCCAAATTCAAATTGAGTCACAAAAATTATCTGTGCTTGCACAAATAGACCAACTCATCGCCTTTTCAAAAGAGCACTCAGAGACTCAATTGGGTCAAAATGCATATTGGCAAAGTATTTCGCTCGCATTTTCAAAGAATTTTGATGTTCTGGGAGCCAATCTGGTCTTAGAATACTTAAAGCAGTACCCTAGCGACAAAAAAAAACTCGATGCACTTAAAGACGCTACAAAAGCATTTATAGATTCTGGAAATTTAAATATTGCAATTACCACGATGAAAGATTTGGCCGCTATTGACATTAATAATTCATTGCAACATAAAGAACATGTTTGTGATCTTTTAAAAATCAATAATCAGATAAACGACAGCCGGACTTGCTATCGATCTTTATTATCAAAGCTAGACAATAAAAAAAGATCCGCGATACTGGTAAAAATTTTACAAACATTTCATGACCGAAATCAGGCTGAGTATATTCAGCTTCAAAATGAAATTTTGAGTTTCGACATTGAACCTTATGCAACCGAAATACTGACGACCCAGGCTAAAGACCTATTAGCTCAAAAAAAACACACACAAGCTTTTAATCTAGCATTAAAAGTAAATGCACGCCCCGTAGAGGCCAGCGCACGAGCCGAAGCCCGCCTTGTTCAGGCTAGCATACTCGAAAATGAATTCAATTCTCAAAGTATTAAGGCACAAGAAAGCAAACTGGCGACTGTGATATCAATGAAAACTGAAAAGCTAGATAAGGCGTTTACCGCATACTCGTCGGCTATTAAAATGTCGACATCAGATAAAATACAACTCCAAGGCTTGCAAGGTATCGAGCGTCTCTACGGCCATTATATTGATTCCATCAATTTAATCTCATTGCCAGATACTTTGAGTGCTGCCGATAAAATAAGTTTAAAATCCGAACTGACAAAATTAATAGCCCCGTTTGAAAGCAAAAGGATATCAAATGCAAAGCTAATTGCAAATATCTCAAAAATTGAAATCGGCAACGGTCAAAAAATTGTCTGGTCTGACCTCAGCCATGAAAATACTGTATCACCTCAAGCAAGATACCCACTCAGTAAAAAAATGAACTCCTATTATCCACAGGATGATTCAGCCGAAGCTATTAAAAAATTTATCGAAAATAAAAAATATTCTGAGGCTGAAAAAATGGCTTTGGCTAAAACAGCAACACCTGAATATAGAGCTATTGGTCTTTATTACTTAAGCCTTATCGCCGAATCTAAAAGTGAATATGAAAAGTCACTTTGGTTTATTGAAAAAGCATTAGCTGCAAACAATACTGATCAAAAAAAACTAAACTTATTCAATTATCAAAAAGCCAAAGTTCTTTATTCTGTTGAAGATATTAACAGTGCTTTTAAGTATTTCGACAAACTCTTGTACAACAAACCGCCAACCCCGGAAGTATCTGTAATCATTGGGATAAAAGCATTCTCAGAAGGAGATTATTTAAAGGCCAGCAACGAATTTTCTAGATTATCCACGGAGCAGCTCTATAATTATGGAGTGGACATAATACATATAGATTCGAACTTATTAAAAGGTGATATTGAGCTAGCACAAAAGCTTGCAGCCAAATATTCATCTTATAACCCTGATCGACTAGAGATTTTATTAGAGCAAGCTCGAATATTTGAGCAATTCATTTTAAACAAAGGGCGGGCGCTTGAGTATTATCAAAAAGCTCTTTCTAAGAGCGAAAGTACAGAACAACAGTTGTGGCTAAAGAAAAAAATTGAATTCTTAAAAATTGCTAAGAGCAATCAAATAACGTCCTACAGTGGTGGTCCTCAATGAGTTGGTTAAGTGTTAACCCTATTAATTTTTTAATTTGCTTGGCCATATTATTAGTCGCTAGTTCAAACGCTTATGCAAAAACCATCAAAGTCCGTCAAACACAAGAAGTTAACTTCTCAGAGATGAATTTAAAAGGTACTATTCGTAACCCAGATGGCGCCTACCTTGTACAAAAAAAAGGACTTAAATTCTTGCCGCTTTACGATATTCAAAAAAATTTAGATCAGAAAATTCGCGAAGCTTCGCTTTACGTAGACTAGTATTTAGGAGATATTAATGAACGCATTAAAGTTAGTACAAACCACATCAGACGGAAGAGTAAAGTCTTGGAAGTTAAATCCAGGCGTGGAAGTGCTGACATTCGGAACCTCAAGAAAAGCCACTATTAATTCAATTGATAAGAATGTGGCAAGTTTTGAATCAGTCATTGAATTCAGAAATTCAAAATGGCATTATATTTCATTTTCAATGGCTGATAATGCAGATTTAGTCATAAACCAGGACGACACTATAAAATTAAGTAACTCTACACTTAAGTTTGAAGTCATCAATAAAAATTTGGAACTACACAAAAATATCGAAGCTCTTAATTTGCACGGCCCCAACGAACAACAACTTGTTTTAGTTTCTAAAAATAATAAAATGGTAGCTCTTCATGTTAAAGACCCGACAACTACATTTAGTCTATTTTCAGAAGGTAAAAGACAAAAACTTAGCCTACCGCTATCCGACTCTTGGGCCACACTAGAATTGGCAGATTATTCTGTTAAATTTAAAAAAATTAACACCCAGGACGTAAACTCCTATCTAATTACGGATAATAAAATTATTGATAAGGAAAGTAAAGCGGCAGTCATCACAGTTTTAGCATTAACAGCCTTACTGGTTGGTGGAGCATTGCTTGTTCCTCAGAATAAAAATATAACCCCAGTTGTACAAATTCAAACAAGCAGCACGCTAATAGTAAAAAGTGAACTCAAGAAAAAAACTAAAAAAGAACAAAACACTGCTAGCACGCCAAATCAGCAGACGCTACAAAATAATAACCAAAGCTCATCTGGCGGTAAGGTTACAGCGTTACTGAAGGGCTCACTTGGAGTCAGAATTTCGAAACTCATTGGCAAAGTCTCGGCTACAGAGGCTCGCACGACTAATGTTCTTGCTACTAACTCTGGACTAAAGGCCGGCGAACCCCAATCAGGACGAGCTCTTGCCGCCATTGGAAAAATAGAATCCTCAGGACGCAACTGGAGCGGCGAATCTAAAGGCTCTGGGCAGGGAGTATCAACAGCTGGAATCGGCGGCGGCAATAGCGGCAAAGGTCTTAGTGGCGGACTTGCGCAAGGGAAAACAGGTTCTGGTGGCGTTGGATTAATCGAAGACGAATCAGAAATCGTTGGCGGCCTTGATCGAGAAATAATAGCCCAGTATATCAAAACCCAATTAGGACAAATTTTATATTGCTATGAAAGACAACTTTCAGCCAACCCCAACTTATTTGGTAAAATTGCAGTTAAATTTACAATTGCAGGATCGGGACAAGTTGAAACTCAATCTATCAATGATACAACCCTGAAAAACGCTTCGGTCGAAGCCTGTGTTTTAAGTAAAATTTCCAGATGGAAGTTTCCGGAACCTAAGGGAGGAACGAAGGTTTTAGTTACTTATCCATTTTTGTTTAAGAGCACGATTTAATTATTTTATTAGATGGAGTTAATATGAAAGTTAGGAAGACTGAATATTCTGCAGTATTATTTATAATCTTGGTTATAAATTTAGTTTCATTTGCAGCCTATGCCCAAACTCCTGCAATAACAAACGACAAAGTTGATCTGAAAAAAATTGAAGATAAATATTGGTCTGCTAAAGATGATGAATATGGAGTGATTCAAAATAGAACTTTTTCAAAAACTGGAAAAATGTATGTCTCATTAGTTCATGGCCCACTAATTAACGACCCTTTTGCAAAAGCGAAAGCAACTGGCTTCATGCTTGGATATTTTATAAATGAAGATTTCGGCCTTGAGCTCAGCTCACTTAATTATGCCTCAACACAAAACGATACGGTAACGGCCTATGAAACTCAATTTGGAGGGGCAAAACCTGATTTTAGTTTAATTAAGGCAACAAAAACTTTATCGCTTACCTACACCCCGTTTTACGCTAAGATGGCTTTTATGAATATAGCAATCCTCTATTTTGATATGGGGATTACATTAGGTCTTGGACAAAGTGAATATGAAATACAAAAAGTTAATAAAGATGGCCTGGGTAATAAATTGCAAGCAAATGAAAAAAGTTCGGGAACAAGTTATGAAATTGGTTTTGTACAGCAATTATTTATTAACAAAAACGTAGCCTTTAGATTAGATATAAAAAATTCATACTATCAACAAAGTGTAAAGCAATATGAAATTGGGATTGGTGCACCTGAATCAACAAGAGCTAGTAATTCTAAAAATGCAAATGATACAACAATAACGGTGGGCTTGACGCTCTTTACAAATTAAAGGCCAAATATGTTTAAAATATTAATTATTTTTATTTTGATTTCAGAACATACCTATGCGCAGCTTGATTTAACTATTAATTTTAATTTTTTATCAAATGACAAAAAAAACTTCACCGCCCAAGACCTTATTGTTTCGTCAACGCCAAATGCGTTTGCAAGTAATATTCATATTCCTGAAAAAAAAATTTTAACTTCACCAAAAATTGTTAAAATACCAAAAATTACTCTTTTACAATTAGCCAATCCCAAAAATCAGATTGACGTAAGCGCTCTTGCTAACATCCCGCCGGCACCAACTCTTAGCAGAATCAAAGACCCAGATATAAAGCCAGTCGAAGCCTCAACTCTGGATCTTGCTGAAATTTCTGAAACCGAATACAAAATGATTCAGGCATTAATTTTTTATGAATTACATAAAAAATATGATGTAAGCATGAGTCTGCTAATCGAATTGTTAAAAGATAGTGCAGGTCTTAAAAAAAATGCACATTCTATTGATTTGCAGGCCCGTATGCTCTACGCCGAATCAGCCAATGCTCTGGGTTTAAGTAAAGAATATCGATATAAAATATTGCAATTAATGAATGAAAATTTGGGCGAATTTATGAGTACTAAATTAGCTCAGAGTATATTAAAAAATATTCAGAATTTTAAAAGCTCTGACTTAAAAAAAATAAATAAGCTTGTTACAACCTCTAATCTTGATATCAGTAAAAATGATAACTACTTGTATAAGCTGGCTAAACACTCCATAGCTGAAGGAAATTTAACATTAGCCGAAAATAGCTTGAGTGGAATAAGCCCAACCTCTAAGCTCTATATGGACGCTGTCTTACTATTGGCTAGTGTTCAATATCGCAAAGGAAAGGTCGATGCGGCTATTGCGAAGCTTGAAAAATTAATTCCAGACATTGAAGCTAAAAACAAAAAAGATCTAGTTCGCAATTCAATAATTGCGACTCTCGCTCGCCTTTATTTTCAAAAAGCCAAATACAAGCAGTCCTATCTAACCTATCTTAAAATAGATAGATCTAGCGCTCTATGGTTGCAATCTGTTATGGAGCAGGCTTGGGCACAAATTCTGTCCGGCGATCATATCGGCGCTGCGGGCAATATGTTTTCTTTGCACACCGAAGTCTTTAAAAAGGCTTATTTACCTGAATCCTATGTTGTGCGCTCAGTTGGTTACTTGAATCTCTGTCAGTATGGTGACGCCTTACATGTATTAACTGATCTTGACCGTCGTTTTAAGAATATATTGGAAAAATTAACTCAATTTCAATCAGAAAATACAAATGTACAGCCGTACTATAGCTTAGCAAAGACATGGTTCACAAATAATAATCAAGGTGAAATTAATTCTTTGCCTCGTTCGTTTGTCGCTGAGCTTGCGACGCACCCTTCGTTTACCCAAGTGCAAGTACGTATTAATGCGGCTGAAGAAGAAAACTCAATATTTGATAAGCTTATTTCAGATTTTAGCAATAGCGAAGTCGTCATTAAACAAAATATCACAAGGTTAAAAAACGAAGTAGAGACCCTTAAAAACCAAAAGGCCTCTCCTGAGATTCTGGCCAGAAACGAGATTAAAGTTCTTGTTAACAATACTGAGCTGCAAATTATTAAACGTGGTACTTCAGGGCTAAAAAGGGCGCGCGCTAACTACTCAAGCCGACTTGAAGATGAAAAGCAAGAGCTCAAGAGCGAGGCCGCCCAAGCTATCAAAACTCGCTACAATGAGTTAGTAGTGAGTTTAGGTAAACTACTTGAGCAAGAGGAAATACTGGCCTACGAAATATACTCAGGCGCCGGTGAGCACATTCGTTATCAGATGGCCAATGGCAAGATTAATGACCGCACACCCGCAGTCCTAACACCAGAGGAAAAAAAGAGTTACAAGTGGAAATTCCGTGGCGAAGTATGGGAAGATGAAATCGGCCACTATCGTTCGTCTTTAAAAAATGTCTGCGCTAGCGACAACATAGCAAAATTAAAAGGAGATCAGTAATGAACACAATCAAATACGTAGTTCTATTAGTAATTTTATTTACATGGCCCGCCCATGGGCAGCTGTTAACCGCCGCCACAGGACTAGAAAAAATACGCACCAATATGGATATCGCCATCAAAAATAAAGATTCGTTTGATCAAAGTATGTTACTTATTAATAACAATATCACCGAAATCAAAAAAGCCAAAGACAGCACATCAGACCAAAAAAAACTGATTTATGAGGAAATTGTAAAAAATAGTAACGCACTTAAAAAAGTTTTGAAGCAAGAGCGCGCAATCACAGATTTAATTTCAAAAGAAAATGATAATTTAATAGTAGAAGCCAAGCAGATCGAGCAATTACAGTCCCTGATCAATCAGATCAAAGCCAATCAAGAGCTGCGCACGCAGATCATCGCCGATTATCAAAACCAGCTAACAACATACGAAGCTCATAAAAAATCCTGGAAGGAGCGCGAAGAAAAGCTGCGCCAGCAAGAAACCACTTCAATTCAGTCCCTAAGAGGTATTGCTTCGGATGAAGAAACTTGGATAAACAAAAAAAAGAATTACAAAAATGAATTAGACCGCTGGACAGCAGAAGCTAGCAAACAGCAAAAAATTCACAACACATTTAAGGGTCTATCCGAGGGAAGATAGATTTATCTTTTTATCCTTATTTTTGATATTAATTTATTTTTTAGTTTTTCTAAAATTTCGCGTACTGCATTTATTTTTAAAAAGTAAGCTGTCAGTAAAAATAAAGTCATTGCTAGTGTTATGCTAACTGTTAAATTAAATATAACAAAAAAGTTCCCCTGTGGAATTAGCGACTCAACAACAAAATAGATATTAGCCACAAAGCCAGTCAATAAAGCTAAGCCCAAATATACGAAAATATTTTTAAAGAAAGCTGCATATTCAAATTCTGCCACTAATTTTTTAAAGAAAAGTAATAACAAAGTTAAATTTATAGCGGCACTGATGATGGTTGACATCATCAGGCCATGAACCTGATAGTGCGCCATCAGGTTCGGAGCCATAATCAAGTGAAAAGCTAGGCACAAACACGATGTCAGGGCGGGAAACCAGGTGTTTTTAACTGAATAATAGGCTGGTGTTAATACACGAACCCCGCTCGAAAATATCATAATCCAGCAATAGGTTTTTAAAATTTCCGCAGTTATCAATACATCACTTGGTAAAAATCTTCCGCGCCCGAATAATAAATTAATTATTGGATGGGCCAGCACAAAAAGTCCTGCAGCGGCGGCCATAGTAACGATAAGATTAAGCTCTAAATAATGTCTGGCCGACTGACTGAAAAGTTTTTTTTCACCACGAGCTACATAGCCCGATAAAGCCGGCAGAAGCGCAGTGCCAAGGCTTACCGATATAAGTGATAGTGGTAATTCAATCAACCGATCGACGTAACTAATATAGGAAATTGTTCCCTCAACCAAGGATGACGAAAACCTTAGGTTTATTATTGTGGTGAATTGCAAAAGGCCCATGCCCAAAAGACCCGGAGCCATATTACTTATAACTTTTTGAAAATCCTTATTTTTATAATCAAATGATAATTTTGGAAAATAGCCCGATCGCATTAGAGCTGGCACCAAAATAAGCGCCTGTAAAGCGCCGCCAACCAAAACACCTAGAGCCAACTGATCACCAGGCACAGAAAAATAGCTATCCGGCATGACAGTTGAAATAATCATGCACAAATTCCAAAATGTCGGGGCTATTGCCGGCAGTGTAAAGCTACCGAGCGCATTTAATATCCCCATCATGTAGGCATAAGAACTGATAAAAAATACAAATCCGAACATGATCTTGGTCATTCTAAGGGTCTGCAGATACTTTTCGGTATCTGCGATGTAAGCTGGATCTAAGACCACATTAAGCAAAGGATTCGGATAGAGCACCCCAAAAGCGGTTAGACAGCCCAAAACAAGCAGTAAGAATGAATACACCGAATTGACTAAATTTTGGGCTCTTAATGCGCTGTCGTGCTTAGCTTCGACAAAAACAGGTATAAAACTAACAGATAAAGACCCCTCACCCAGAAGCCTTCTGAACATATTCGGAATTTTGAAGGCTGCAGCCCAAGCATCGGTAATACGCTTATCAAAGTAATAGGCCATTAGACTTTCTCGCAACTGGCCTAGCACCCGGCTGGTCATGGTGCCAAAGGCCATACGTAAAGCATTCTTTAAAATAGAATGGTCTTGCTTGTCTGTTGGCACTATGTTAACTCCTTAGCTGTTATTTATTATATGGAGGTTCTACTTTGGCACAACACAAATCAGCAGCAAAAAGAGCACGTCAAGCTGTTAAAAAAAATGCAGTTAATTCAGCACGCAAATCTAAGGTTCGTACTGGCGAAAAAAATCTACTTGTAGCTTTAAAAACCAAAGATGCTAAAATGGCTAAGGAATTACTGTCTAGCTATACTAGTCAAATGATGAAAGCGGCCCAAAAAGGCGTTTTCAATAAGCTTACGGCTTCTCGCAAAATTGCGCGACTTTCTGCTCAGGTTCACAAAGCAATCGGCACTAAATAGTATATAGAGTAGAATTTGTTATTGTCTTAACTTATTGAGTCCGGGCCACATAAGCTCGGACTTGTCGTTTCAAAGCCAGAGAAACATCATCAAAAATTACGCCATAGGTAGAAATCTTTGAAGAATTCAAAATATTCAACATTGTAACCCTTACTGAAAAAAAATCTTTGTCTGACAAAAAGAAATTAACTATCAGTTTTTCATTTACGGAAATTTTCTCACTTGTCGAAAAAGACAAGCCACCTTCTCCGATTTCAACACCCTTTGCCGTACAGGCTTTACCTGAAGAAATAAAGCTCAGAACCTTATTATAGGCCTTTCGCGGGTACTTCCTCTTATACGCTGGGTTGACTGCTTTCTCCATATACTCTTATCGGTATAACCTGAGACTTACTTTAAATATTACAAAATAAGTCTAAAGAATCTCCTTTTAACAATAATCGCCTACTGTCAAAAGTTTAGACACTCTTTTTAAGCTTAAACATAACTGAACTCTTTTGAGTGGGTGTGTGTTTTGCTGAAAATATCTTGAATAGAGGTGTTTTATGATTTTTTCAAGAAGACTGTTGTCATTAATTTTAGCCACTGCACTTATTCCATTTTCAATTCTAGCTAATGATCAACAAGCTACTAAAGAAATAACAACGATAGCAACTACACCTAATCCAAATCAAGCTCCACCCCCATCAACCGCTGTATCTGATGAACAAATTATTGAACATCTTGAAGAAAAAAATAATAGCGCTATTGGCAATTTAATTAATGATATAAAAGAAGAAATTAAACCAGCTAAGCTGTGGGCATTAGCAAAAAAAGAAATTAAAAATGCAAAAATCAAACAATCTATTAAATTCCCAATTCCTAATATAACTGACGGCTTTGGACTCGATGCTAATTATACAGTTAATGACTCGCCATCTGTTATATCGGGTTATTATTCTGGAATGGATATGTGGAATCTTAACTTATCAATGAATCCCGCACTTTTTGATTTAACAGATTTATTGCCTTTCAACGTAGGCGCTTCTTACTCACGACAGCTGACCTATATACAACAATTCAAAGCCACAGAAGGTTACAAAGGCCAATTAAAATCTATTCTACGCGTTCCGTATAATCCATTCACCAAAGTTCCAACGAAGTCAGAGAAGTTTTTTAAACCAAAATGGAATCCGTTTACGCAAAAAAAAGAAATTCCATTAAAACCTGGGGACTTTATTGGTTATCGTGTCCCGATGACTCTATTCCTTGGTAAAGGATTACTTAATCATATAGAATTTGGTCATCTGGGCATTAGCGCCAACGCATCGTATGTCTTATCGGGCATGTTTGATGTGCAAGTTTTTGTAATGGATAACTACACTGTTCGAGTAAAAATTATGGTTGCCCGTGACCGCTCAATAGGCGGCTCGTTGGGCGTAAGCGTTGTTGGTTTAGACAGCATAACCAAAACAATTGTTAAATTGTTTTTTAACACTAATTTATTATCGATGTCTTTAAGTCGATCGAATTCTAACTTGTTTATAGCTGACTATATTTTTAATTTAAAACATCAAGAGTCTCGTGATTTATACGACAGCGTTGTTGGATCACAATTTAAAGGCCTTGATTTTGAAGTTCTTAGACAGTTATTATTGAATCACCCTTTTGTATCTGAAAAGGGATCTCGCGAAAGACTTATGGGCAGCTTAGAAGAAATTAATCAAGTTGTAGATGAAGATGCTAGCGCTCAAAAACCATATGCTGAAAGAAGAATATTAAAACTTATTAATGCACAGAACGTCACAACCACAGATACTTTTTCGGGCAAGCTGGACTTACTTAAAATTATAACCGCACAAAAATCAGCTTCACAATCATTATCAAAAATTACGCTTTATGCAAATAAAAAAGATACTCAGGCGCGCTTTAGGCTTGATTCTTATAGCAAGAGTGATTCATTTGATGTTCTTATTTGGGGAGAAAAATACGCCGAATCAAGTAGCTTTTTAACTCAACTTAAGAATGATAGCAGTGACAGTGATAATGATGAGGAACGCGTTATTGGACTTATCGGGTTACAGGACTCACTCAGAATACAAGATAAGCACTACAGAGAAAGAGAATACAAACGTCTACTCGTAAGGATTAAAAAACTTTTGCCACCAAGTATCTTAGAAAATATCGAAATACCTGAATGGACTTACACAGATAAAAGTTCATTTGAAAACACAAGCATCGAACAAGATATTACTTTTAATGAAACATTCTTCAAAACCAAGTGGAACATCAACAGAAGCATGGTGAGAAATATTTTAGATAAAATTATTGATGGACATGTTATTTCACAAGAGGTTAGCGCAGCAGCGCCTCCTCGAATAGATAATTTGGGTCCGGGCGGAGCACCCATACCAAACCCACGACTTATTAAATTTCGCCATGAGGATTATGTCAGGGCTGTTAATGAAAAAGAACTGGATATGATGGCTGAAAAATTACCTAATATTTTTAATAGTGATTTAACTGCTCATGAGCGCTTCCTGGAACTTGTGGAGCTCTATAATAAGTCGGTTCTATTTAGTGAATACAGGAATGAAATATTTTTCAAACTCATCCCAAAAGAAGACGTAGAAAAAGTAATCACTTATAAACTGGTTATGTCAGCAAAAAATCAAAAAGCAGTTGTTGTTCAATTTCCAAAGGTTATTTCTGACAAAGCAAATAACTTATTTAGAGAAGTCATTACCCAAAAAGGTTATATTGATGACAGGTCGTACAACCTAAGAAACTTTATTCGTGAAGATGGCGAACTTTATACCGTAGATGAAGTGATGAATATGCGCGCCGGAAAAGAGTCAGAAATTAATACCAGAAAGGGCCAGTAATTTAGTAGGTACCCCCAAACTTATCCTACTTCTGCGCCCGCTTAATTTTTGCCCGTGCTGCCGCAAGCCTTGCGATCGGCACACGGTACGGAGAGCAACTGACATAATCTAGGTTTACATTTTCAAAGAAATGTATGGAATCAGGATCGCCGCCATGTTCACCACAAACCCCGATTTTTAAATTACCCTTGGTCTGCCTACCTAAATCAACACCTGTCTTAACTAGTGTTCCCACCCCGACTTGATCAATACTCACAAATGGATCCTTGGCAAAAATTCCTTGCGAAACATAGCTTCCTAAAAAGCGGCTGGAATCATCACGTGATAACCCAAGAGTTGTTTGTGTTAAGTCATTTGTGCCGAAACTGAAAAAATCCGCATGGTGCGCGATTTCGTGTGCAGTAATCGCGGCCCTAGGCAGCTCGATCATTGTACCTACCAGGTAATCAAATTTAACGGATTTTTCTTTTTGAACTTTTTCCACCGCTTCAATTGTTTGCGCTCTCAAAATCTCAAGTTCTTTTGCCGTGGCAACCAGCGGAATCATAATTTCCGGTATCAGCTTAAAACCCTCTTGAGTTAATTGTGCCGCAGCTTCAGCAATGGCACGCGCCTGCATTTGATAGATTTCTGGATAAGTTACCGCCAATCGGCAACCACGATGCCCCAGCATTGGATTGAATTCATGGAGCGAATGAATTTTATGCTTCAAACGATTTTCATCATAATTAATACGCTTTGCCAGTTCTGAAATATCTTTGTCTGAATGAGGAACAAACTCATGTAGTGGTGGATCTAAAAGCCTGATTGTAACCGGAAATCCCTGCATGATTTTGAACAACTGATAAAAATCATCTCGCTGCATTGGTAGTATTTTTGCCAAAGCTCTTTCTCTTTCATTCTTTGTATCAGCAATAATCATCTCGCGAACTGCATCAATGCGATCTTCACCAAAAAACATATGCTCTGTTCGACAAAGACCAATGCCTTCAGCGCCAAAATCACGAGCCACTTGAGCATCTTTTGGCGTGTCAGCATTAGCACGAACTTTTAATCGACGATATT
>ERZ1292633.1608-Hain-H41-02um-R1-1608-length-24195-cov-29_pt1 | contig 24195 bp, 23 predicted proteins | sample MGYA00564406_ERZ1292633 | MGnify/ENA primary metagenome ERZ1292633 (study PRJEB36523, sample SAMEA6512639) | groundwater metagenome | collected 2019-01-08 | study: AquaDiva: Metagenomics assemblies of 32 groundwater samples | reverse complement strand
CGTAAAAACTCTTATTCCCACCGCGGAGGCGCAGAGGCACAGAGAAAAGAATCAATAATTTCAAGATGTTTAACTCAGCGTCTCCGCGTCTCTGCGGTTAATTTTTAGTTTTTACGAATGAATCAATTTAAGGTTATCTCATTTACATAAGAACCTAACAAAAAGGCCTCCCCTCTTTCGAAGGGAGGCCTTTCATTTAACTAACGACTAATCACTAACTTCTAACGTCTGCCTTTAGTACATTCCGCCCATGCCGCCCATGCCGCCTGGCATTGCAGGAGCAGAACCTTTTTCCTCAGGAACCTCAGCAATGAGGGCCTCGGTGGTTATCATCAGGGATGCGACGCTGGCCGCATTCTGAAGGGCACACCTGGAGACCTTAGTCGGATCTATGATGCCGGCCTGTATAAGGTCTTCGTACTGATCGGTGCTGGCGTTGAAACCAAAGGCGCCTTTGCCGTTCTTTACCTTATCTACCACTATGGAGCCTTCAAAGCCTGCATTCATGGCTATCTGACGGATAGGCTCTTCGAGCGCCCTCTTCACGATATTCACGCCGAGCTGCTGCTCCTTGTCAAGGGTAAGCTTTTCAAGTGCTGAAAGCGCCCTGATGAAGGCGACTCCGCCACCAGGGACTATCCCTTCCTCAACTGCGGCCCTTGTTGCATGAAGGGCATCCTCTACCCTCGCCTTCTTCTCCTTCATCTCTGTCTCTGTGGCGGCTCCAACCTTGACAACTGCAACGCCTCCGGCTATCTTTGCAAGCCTCTCCTGGAGCTTCTCCTTGTCGTATGATGAAGTGGTCTCCTCAATCTGAGTCCTGAGCTGCTTTGCCCTGGCCTCTATGAGCTTCTTGTCCCCTGCCCCTTCCACGATAATCGTGTTGTCCTTGTCAATTACAATCTTCTTTGCACGGCCAAGGTCGGCAAGCGTCAGATTCTCAAGCTTCTCGCCAAGGTCTTCGGTAATAGCCCTTCCACCAGTAAGGATTGCGAGGTCTTCCAGCATCGCCTTTCTCCTGTCTCCGAACCCAGGGGCCTTTACGGCAGCTGCTGATAGGGTGCCCCTCAACTTATTGACAACCAGCGTAGCAAGGGCCTCGCCTTCCACATCCTCAGCTATAATCAGGAGGGGCTTGCCCTGCCTTGCAATCTGCTCCAGCACAGGAACCAGGTCCTTCATGTTGGATATCTTCTTTTCATGTATAAGGATGAACGGGTCTTCGAGAGCAACCTCCATCCTGTCCGGGTCTGTTACAAAGTAAGGTGAGAGGTAACCCCTGTCAAACTGCATGCCTTCCACAACATCGAGGGTTGTTTCGAGGGTCTTTGCCTCTTCAACGGTTATGACCCCTTCCCTACCAACCTTGCTCATCGCCTCTGCAAGGATCTTACCGATGGTCGGATCGTTGTTAGCGGATATTGTGCCTACCTGTGCAATCTCCTTCTCTGTCTTGCATGGTTTGGAGAGATCCTTGAGGGCAGCCACAGCGGCTTCAACGGCCTTGTCAACACCCCTCTTTATGTCCATGGGGTTGTGTCCCGCTGCCACAAGCTTTGCGCCTTCCCTGTAAATAGCCTGGGCAAGAACGGTCGCCGTAGTCGTCCCGTCACCAGCCACATCAGATGTCTTGGATGCTACCTCCTTAACCATCTGGGCTCCCATGTTCTCAAACTTGTCCTTGAGCTCTATCTCCTTTGCAACTGTAACGCCGTCCTTTGTGATAACAGGAGAGCCATAGGACTTCTCTATCACAACGTTCCTTCCCTTTGGACCGAGTGTAACCTTAACTGCATCAGCCAGGACGTTTACCCCTTTGAGTATCGCGTCCCTTGCCTGCTGTCCAAATACTAACTGCTTTGCTGCCATAACTTCCTCCTTATTTTTAATTATTTAAATGCCATAAATACATGAATCAACCACCAAAACACGAAGACCACAAAGAAATACCTTATTAGATATATTTCGACACAGATAGAAGCTGATCAGTTATGATTTTCACAGTGAAAATCATATAAAATCTGTGTAAATCAGTGTCAAAGAACTTTGTGTCCTTGGTGCCTTTGTGGTGAATGGTATTTTTACTTCTCGATAACTCCGAGGATATCGTCTTCCCTCATGATCAGGTGTTCTACACCCTCTATCTTCACCTCGGAACCACCGTACCTGCTGAAAAGAATCCTGTCGCCAACCTTGACATCGGGAGGCAATACCGTCCCGTTTTCGAGGACCTTTCCTTTTCCTACAGCTACAATCTCGCCCTCGGAAGGCTTTTCCTTGGCAGTCTCCGGGATGATTATACCACCCTTGGTCTTCTCCTCTTCCTTGATCCTCTTTACGATGATTCTGTCCTGCAATGGCCTGATCTTCATGTTCCTTTCTCCTCCTTTTATTTTATTTTCTATTTTGTAATCTTAAACAAAATATTGTAATCGTCAAGCCCGATTTTTTTGCCTCACCCCTCTTTGTGAAAATTGGCACTCGCATCTTAAGAGTGCTAAAGGATGAAGTGTGTTTTTAATAGAAGTTGACAATAAAGGCAAGGGTTGAATTTGATTGATTCTGCCTAATTTATTAAGATATAGCCAGATATCTTAAAATAACTGGCTATATTAATAAGTTTCATAAATCTGAGATTTAAAAGCCTATACAACCGGTGTCAAGACACTCCGTTCTCCAGTATAAAGAATATTAGGGCATTATGGATTTTAAATCAAGGCCTCGCCGTCTTTGCTATTTGACATCTGCTGGCATTTAGGTTATTTATCACCAATGCTTTTTGTCATTTCCTTCATCTTCGGCGCCATAGTCGGAAGCTTTCTGAACGTCTGCATATTTCGCATACCAGCGGGTAAGTCGATTGCATTCCCGCCCTCTCACTGCCCCAAGTGCCAGGCCCCGATAATGTGGTACGATAACATCCCTGTAATAAGTTATTTGGCGCTGATGGGTAAATGCCGGAAGTGCAGGGGGCCGATATCCGCCAGGTATCCTATTGTAGAGTTTATTACGGCCCTCTTGTCACTGGCTGCCTTCATAAAGTTCGGGCCTTCGTTGAGCTATTTTATTTACTTTGCATTCATCGCCTCCCTGATTGTGATCACATTCATTGACTTGGACCACCAGATAATCCCGGATATTATCTCTCTACCGGGAATACCGATAGGTTTTATTGCATCCTTCGCCCTTCCCGAGATCACCTATAAGGAGTCGCTTATCGGCATCCTTGCAGGCGGCGGCATCCTCTTCCTTGTGGCCGCCGGATACGAGTTCCTTGCAAAAAAAGAGGGTATGGGTGGAGGAGACATTAAACTTCTCGCAATGGTTGGGGCATTCCTCGGATGGAAGGGTGTCCTGTTTACTATATTTTCCGGGTCACTGATCGGAACGGTTATCGGGGTTGCCCTTATGGTGGCTCAGGGCAAGGACAGTAAATACGCTATACCATTCGGGCCATTTCTCTCCATGGGCGCCCTTTTGTACCTATTCCTCGGAGAACCGATTATATATTGGTATCTGGGGATGCTTTAAACTTCCCCCTTTTAAAAAGGGGGATTGAGGGGGATTTAAATCAACCTGCGATGATACCTGTTTTCTACTCATCCATAGACTCTCCAATAGGAACCATATATATAGCCTCTACACCTGCCGGTATCTGCTCCATCTCCATCTCTGTTAACGAGGAAATATTTCTCTCCGAAATCAATAATCTCGGCAGGCCGGTAAGAGACGACCAAAGATTCAGCGATCTTAAGAAAGACCTTCAATGCTACATGAGCGGCAAGAAGGTGGACTTTAAAAGATATGCCCTGGATATTCAGACTGGAACATCATTTCAGAGAAAGGTCTGGGAAAAACTCCTTGATATACCTTATGGAGAAACCAGAAGTTATAAATGGCTTGCTGAGGAGGTTGGCTCCCCTAAAGGCTTCAGGGCTGTGGGAGGCGCAAACGGAAAGAACCCTGTCCCGATAATAATCCCATGCCACAGGGTAATAAATTCGGATGGGACGCTGGGCGGGTATTCAGGAGGGGTATGGATAAAGGAATGGCTGTTGAAGCTGGAAGTGCAAAATGAAAATTGCAAATTTCAAAGTTCAAAATAGTTTCAATCTTACATTTTGCATCTTACATTTTGCACTTTGCAATTCAAGACAGGAGCCTAATCCCCCATCCCTTCTTTATATCAATCGCCCCTTCAGGACACAGCTCATGGCAGCAGTAGCATCGGATGCAGTCGTCGTAATTGATCCTTAGTTTATCGGTAATCTCCATGACCTGGGGCGGGCAATAGGTTACGCATATATTGCACAATCTGCAACGGTCATGCTTCACAGCAGGCCTTGAGGTAAAGGCCTTATCCATTTGCTTTTTTACAAAGGAGGGAAGCCAGGATACAAATCTCGGCTCTGTGGTTTCAGGCAAGATAAAGTCCTCGAAGACCATCCCAACTGCATCCCCAATTAATTCTATTTTTTCAGGGTCTGTCTCACCGATGCCGAGCTCCATGGCTGCCTTTGTGGTAGGAAGCTCATCAGGCTCAAGACCGACCATCCGGCTGACAATAACGTCCATGGCTACTGCATCGGATGAAGCGGCGATGATCCCCATATCCCTTGGGATTCCGCTCCCCGGGCCGTCCCCCTCCATGCCTATTATCCCGTCCAGTATGGTAAGGCGCGGACTCAACATCTGATAAAATTCCACCAGCATCTTTGCAAATGCCATCTTGTCATGCCCTGCCTCAAAGTGCCAGCTTACCTTCCTCTTTCCCGGGACACAGCCAAAGATGTTCTTTACCCCAAGTGTCAAAGTCATCATGGCGTGGGTCTTCAGCTTCGGGATGTTTATGATCGCATCTGCCTCAAATGCCGTCTTTGATACATCAAAGCGCTTAAACACCTTACCCTTGCTGTTTTCTACCTGGATTCCATCCGAGAGGTTTACAATTTCAACTCCGTATCTATCTGCAACCTCTTTTATCCCGGATTTTGCAGCCACCTGTGCGGCAGAACCTATGCCCGGGCTGTCGCCTATGAATGGGGTACCACCGGCATCCTTAACAAGGCGTATGACTGCCTCTATTACCGCAGGATGGGTTGTAACAGCTTTTTCTACAGGTTTTGCAGAAAGGAGGTTGGGCTTGAGAAGGACTCTTTCGCCTTTTTTGATGAAGGATGAGATACCGCCGAGGAGGTCTATCGATTTGGCTACAGATTGGTAAACACGTTCAGGATCATAATCCTGGCATCTCTTGAGGACAACTTTTGACATGGGAGAAATAGAACGCAGATTTTCAGGATTTATCATGATTAGCGCAGATACTTCATTAAGGTTTATTTTTAAATCAGGCAGTTTCTGCGTATATCTGCGTCCAGTCAGTTTAGTCTTCTTTAACTACCTTTACCAGAACATTTCTACTGCGGGGGCCATCAAACTCGCAAAGGAATACCGACTGCCATGCGCCGAGGACAAGTTTGCCATTTTCGACAAAGATTACCTCTGAAGAACCAACTATACTTGTCTTTATATGGGCAGCAGAGTTACCCTCACCATGTTTATATTCCCCCTTCTGAGGCACCATCCTGGTAAGCTGATTGAGGATGTCGTCCTTGACATGGGGGTCTGTATTCTCATTTATGGTCACACCCGCGCTGGTGTGAGGGACGTATACATAACATATTCCTCTGCCCAGACCGCTGTCCTTGACCGCCCTCCGCACATCGCCAGTTATGTCTATCATCTCTGTCTGCTGGCTCGTCTTTATATTCAGCTGCTTCATCTTTGTCCCTCCGAAATAATGGAAATCTCACCGATTACGCGAAAAGATAGCATAGGCTATGCCCCCAGTCAAGGCCTTGGTTGTATAACAGACAATTTTGCATTGAGAAACCAGTGATTCGCTATTTAATATCCTTGATCTTCTCAATAAACTCAAGAGATTTGAGCACCGATCCTGTATGGAACCTGATAAAACCCCGCAGAATCTCTCTGCTTTCATCTCTCACCTCCCTGCTGAATATCAGCCTGGGGATCTTCAGGGGCTCTATCTTAATTGCCATCTCAAGGGTCTTAAGGGTGCCTATTGAAACCGGGATTGTTGATAAGCCTTTGACGCACCTGTTGCAGAGGGTGCCACCTTTCTCAGGGCTAAAGCGCACCTTTGTCCCGCTGTTGAAAAGGGTATGGCAGATTACACAATCAGATAGATGCGGCTTGAGACCCAGGTCATCCAGAAGCCTCACCTCAAAGACCCTCAACAGGTCTTCTGTTACGCCCCTGGCCTCTAGAATCCCCAGGAAATCGGTCAGTAACTTAAACAGTTCAGGGTGCCTTTCCCTTTCAGGGGCCAGCTTTTCCACAACCTCGATCATGTAACTGCCGTAGGCAATCTTGAAAAGGTCATCCCTTATCCCCTGAAACGGGTTGATGAGGTCGCATGCCGAGACCCTTACAAGGGAGTCCTCCTTTTTCTCAAAGAAATGAAGCCTTACCAGGGAAAATGGCTCAAGGTTTATCCCGAACCTCTTCTTACTCCTCTTTGCACCCTTTGCGATCCCTTTCAGCTTCCCGAAGGAGATGGTGTAGAATGTAACTATTTTATCAGATTCGCCGAAGTCCATGGAGCCAATGACCACGGCCTCAGTGGTGTAAAGCGGCATGATGAATGATAATAGGCGACGTTCACTTGCAAATCAAGGGAAAAGGAGTAACAGCAGTAAAACAGTTGTACTTAAAGACTGATCTTCCCCAGGACAACTGTCTTCTTTGCCCCGGTTGCCCTCGGCAGGTTCGCAGGATTCCCTGATATGGTTTCGTTTCCGAGTATGGCGAATGACAGGGCCTCTTTGGCTGATGAGGGGATGCCAAGGGTATCAATAAGAACAATCCCCTCACCCCGACCCTCTCCCACAAGGGGCGAGGGAGACGTTAGAAACAATTCCTTTAGATATCCAACCATTACTGGGTTCTTGCTTCCTCCCCCAGTAAGGACGATCTGGTCAACATTGTATTTTGGGAATACAAACCTCTTGTAGGCATCATAGATAGACCCGGCTGTAAATATGGTCAGCGTCGCAATGAGGTCTTCTGGTTTCCTTTTCTTTTTCCTCGAGGCCTCTACAAGCAACCTAGCCATCTCCAGTCCAAACAACTCCCTTCCCGTAGACTTTGGTGGGCTCACCTTAAGGTATGGGTGGTTCATAAGTTCCTTTAACAGGGCCTCATCAACCTTCCCCTTTGATGCCATCCTGCCGTCTTTGTCAAAGCTCTCTTTCCCGCCGGTCAATGCCTTTACAGCCTCGTCTATGAGGGAGTTCCCAGGCCCCGAGTCAAAGGCAATAACATCTTCAAGCCTCTCAGTAACTACTGTTAGATTGGCGATCCCGCCTATATTCTGGACTACCGTACCCTTTCCTTTTTCATGGAAGAGGATGTAGTCAGCAAGAGGAACAAGTGGAGCTCCATGCCCTCCTGCAGCCATATCCCTGCTCCTGAAATCAGAAACAGTGATTATGCCAGTCCTTTCCGCAATTACCGAGGCCTCTCCAATCTGAAGGGTCGAGCCCTTTTCCCCCTCCAACGGCGGGATGTGATAAATGGTCTGGCCATGCGACGCAATAATGTCAATATCTTTAGGTTTAAGCCCTGCCTCTTTTATACACTTGAGGGCAGCATCGGCGAAGGCCTCCCCCAACTCAAAGTTAAGCCTGCATATATCTTCAGTGGTGCCGTTGAATGCCTTCCCAATCGCCTCATGAAGTCCAGGTTCATAAGGATAGATATTATGATGAAGCAGCTCAACTTTTACTGTTTTTTGCCGACCACTGATCATTGACCACTGGCCACTTATTTTTGCAATAGCCGCATCTATCCCGTCATGGGACGTCCCGGACATAAGACCAAGGACAGTTCTACTCGGTTTATCGAACACCTCGATAAGCCTCTTCATTTTATCGCCTTTCTCAAGATTCCTTTATGTTCTGCCAGTAATTTCTCTGCGGCGGCCCTTTCTAAACCTTTTATCTTCATTACTATTGCCATCTTTGGCATATTTCCAGATGCAACAAGGAGTTCTCCTGCCTCGTCCATACCACATTGCGCGACCTCGGATATTATCCTCACCGCCCTCTCTTTAAGCTTTTTGTTTGTAGGTTTTACGTCCACCATAAGATTGCCGTAGACCTTTCCTGTTTTAACCATCGAAATCGTTGTTATCATGTTCAAAACAAGCTTCGTAGCAGTCCCAGCCTTAAGGCGCGTTGAACCCGCAATTACCTCCGCTCCTGTGTCAATGGCAATAATGCCATCAACCATAGATTCGACAAATGGCTCAATCCTTTTGTTACATGTAATCAGCCATGTAGTTGCTCCTATCATCATGGCCTCTTCCAATGCGCTGCTCACAAAGGCAGCCAACCCGGAAGCGGATATGCCTATTACCATGTCCCCCCGGCTTACCCCATTCTCATGGATGGCCTGTCTGCCAGCCTCCTCGTCATCCTCAGCCCCTTCAACGGCCTTTCTCAGGGCAGTATCCCCCCCTGCAATAATTCCCTGAACCATCTCAGGAGGGGCGCTGAAGGTTGGCGGACACTCTGAAGCATCAAGCACTCCAAGCCTTCCGCTCGTCCCTGCTCCGATATAGAAGAGCCGCCCGCCGTTGCTAAATGTCTCCACAACGGCCGCTATGGCCTTCTCTATCCGCTCCTTTGCCTGAGAGACCGCCTCCACGGCCTGCCTGTCCTCATTGTTCATAATCTCAATGATCTCGGCGATAGATTTAATATCTAAATCTTTGGAGGCTGGGTTTATGCCTTCTGTAAGAGGTATCCCTTTTTGCATAGCAACCTTAAGTCTTATGGATAGATGTAGGCATTCAGCCCTATAGTGACAGGCTTCCCATCAATTATCGCCTCAGTGGAGACGTTCCCTCTTGTGCTGGCCACTACCAGGGTCTTGCCGGACGCCGACGGAGTCGGCTTTTGAAGATCAATCTCGATGCAGAGCTTGTCCCCCTTGATTTCTACTTTCATTGCCATTTGTGTACCCTCCTTTGGTATTTTTTAGTGACACGCCCGATATCATATAGTATAATTTCCCCATGCACAAGAAGAAGCCGTTAAGCTAAACCAATCCTTATCTTAAAGACCCTGTAATGCTGGAAGCGGGCCTTATAAAGTTTGTAACATCTTCGTCAGCCATTGAAGGGATACATGTCAAACTCAAAGAAAAAGCCAAACCGGAGTTAACTACTCATAAGCCTTCAAAGTCTGGGAAATCACCTCGCTGGAAACCTCTCCCATTGGTTTATAATTACGGTCCAAGCCAGCTCATACAGCAGAAAAATACTCTTCCTTTCTTTTTCCACGAATATTGCTAAAATCCAGGTATGGAAATCCAGCCTGAAACGCCAAATTAAAGAGACTAAACGGCTGCTGTCCCTTGGTTCCTGGGATGTTCACGGGCGAGACGGGGTCAATCCAACATCTTGTTTGCAGACTACGACAAGCTATGTATTTTTACGTTCAGATGCCTGAGGTTTTCTGGTTAGGAATCCTGACAAAAATAACGCCAACAGGGTGTATGTCAGGAACAGGTAATAACCCGGCTGAAGGGAAGTGCCATTCGTGGTTAAGATCACCAGTTCCTAGCTTGCTGTGTTTAATTTACCGAACTGGCTGGTAATAATCCCGTTAAATCCGATATAGGCCATAAATATGGCAACCACCATGACATCGGCCATGGACCATTTCCCGGATTTTAAGACAAAAAACTTGATCACCGGGTTCTCCCTTGAGTGGTGATAATTATAATAATATCCCAGTGACGAGGCTATTTTTAACAGGGGGAATACAATACTGAAGGTAATCAGCAAGACCCCGACAAATTTCATCTGAACATCCTTATGAGTAATCATAATCCAAAATACATCCAGAATGCTTTTGCTTTGGAAATACAATACCTGGTTCTCAAAATGGATGAGATGCCCCATCAACATAAAACTCATCTGTGAAATTTTTGCTTCCATATCGATCATGGGCGTGGTTACGCCGGCTATCAGCAGTATGATAAGAGACATTGCGAGGAGTATATATTGTGAGGGGGTCAAAGGTTGTTTGCTAAAACCAGACAAAGCAAAAAGGATAACCGACAGAATGATCAACAGGATAGCCTCCTTGAAAATCAGGTCATGCTTAACCGGAATTGCCTTATTGAGCTTGATCCTTGCACTTTCGATATCCCTGGAATCAGTCCGAAGAAGGATGCGGCTCATTTGAGATGTATCCTGCGCTTCAAAGGTTTGGATAAAATATTGTTTAAGCTGTTCGTTCAGCGTGGTCTTTATCTGATCCCTTGTTTTCGACTTCGTAATCTCATGCATGACGGCATCCGCATATTCAGGAATGCCTTTTTTAATATCTTCCAGACTGACAAACATATTTATAAAGGATTGTTTGATGTATTCCTTTTACAAAATAGCACTTTGTTTATGATAGTCAATAAGTATCTAAAGCCCGCTTCGACTTATGGCATAATAATTTTCCATTGACTCCTTCAATTAATTGTCATACTTTTCTTTGGTATGAGCCTTAACAAAAAGCATATATTAAGCTGGTGCCTCTTTGACTTTGCCAATTCAAGCTACTCCGCAGTCATTGCGGCAGTGGTCTTCCCCGTCTATTATTCAAATGTGATTGTCGGGAACCAGGGAGGAGGGGGCGACCTCTGGTGGGGAAGGGCCATCTCACTAAGCATGATCATAGTTGCCCTTAGCTCTCCATTCCTCGGCGGTATCGCAGATTATGCCGGAAAGAGGAAGAGATTCCTGTTCATCTATACATACCTCTGCATACTCTCGGTAGCGGCTTTCTCACTCCTTGCAAAGGGGATGGTCTTGCAGGGGTTTCTTATGATAGTCCTTGCCAATATAGGGCTTGAAGGAGGGCTTGTCTTCTACAATGCATTCCTCCCTGAGATTGCCCCGCAGGACCACCAGGGACGGGTATCTTCATGGGGATTTGGGACCGGTTACGCCGGCTCCATCCTGTCCCTTCTGATCACTATACCACTCGTCAAGGGCGGGCACTTCAGCCTCACATGGCTCACGGTTTCAACGCTATTCGCCGCATTCTCTATCCCGGCCTTTCTGTTCCTTCCAAAAGACAGGAAGACAGATATATCTCTCCTTGAAGCAGCCTCCAGAGGGTTCAGATACGCCATACACACCCTGAAAGAGATATGGGGGAGGAGGGAGCAGAGGAAGTTCCTTCTCTCATACCTGATATACGAGGACGGGGTAAACACGGTGATAGTATTTTCAAGTATCTTTGCCGCAACTACCCTGGGATTTAAGCCCCAGGAGCTGATATTCCTCTATATCCTGGTGCAGGTGACTGCAATGGCCGGCGCCTTTCTTATGGCAAAGCCTACCGACTTATGGGGTCCAAAGGCGGTAGTACGGTTGTCGCTCCTCCTCTGGACATCCGTCACAGTCCTTGCATACTTCGTCCAGACCAAGAACCAGTTCTGGGGGATCGCAGTCATAGCAGGCCTTGGCCTCGGCTCGGTGCAGGCTGCCACAAGGGCATTTTATGCCCAGTTCATCCCCGAAGGACGCGAAAGCGACTACTTCGGCGTATACTCCCTGGTAGGGAAGTCGTCCGCTGTCATAGGCCCCTTGGTCTTCGGCGAGGTGTCAGCGGCCTTCGGAAGCCAGAGGCCGGCCATCCTTTCAGTAGCCTCCTTCTTCCTTGTAGGAATGGCAATGCTCCATTTTGTCAGAGGCGGCGGGCCGAACATCATTGAACCTAAATCCTGAAATGGGACGCAGATAACCAAAAGTAGGCGCTTCTAAGCGAAGCGGATAAACGCAGATGAAACAAATAGATACATAAAATATAGGTGTCACCCAAAAGGTGGATATCTTTTTTTTAAATCTTTGAATTATCAGTGCAAATCTGTGTAAATCTGCGTCCAAATGCTTTTTAAGGTTGAAGAGGGAGGGGTATTGTCAGGGATATTTGACAGGTTTTCAGAAACTGCAAAGAGGTTCGAGAACCTCCCTTCGCTTCAGATGAAGGGGGAGGTTGGTCTGAAGAGTTTTAGCTTCAGAGAGAGCTCTGACAGGGCAGTTGGCATCGGTTACTACCTCTCCAGCATTGGAATAAAAAAAGGTGACAGGGTCGCCATATTTTCAGAGAACTGTCCTGAATGGGGGATGGCTTACCTTGGCATAGTCTCTATAGGGGCTGTCGCTGTTCCTCTGGACGCCCAGTATACAAAGGTTGAGGTGGAGAACCTTCTGAGTGATTCTGACAGCAAGGCAATCTTCACATCAGATTCCCTTCTTCCAGTTATCAAAGAAGCCTCCTTGAGCCATGCTGTCCAGATTATTCTCCTCGGCGCACCTGTCCGAGATTCACCTCCAGCTGGCTTGCCTCAAGTCAACGATGACGACCTGGCCTCTCTTCTTTATACATCCGGCACAACAGGGGTCCCTAAAGGAGTGATGCTTACCCACGGGAACCTCCTATCCAATGCCGACGCCATCATAGAAAGCGGGATAGTCGCCCAGGATGACCATGTCCTTGGCATACTGCCTCTCCACCATTCGTATCCCTTCATGGTCTGCTTCCTTGTCCCCATCCTTGCCGGAGGAAGGGTCACATACCTAAACTCCCTTAGGGGGCCGGATATCGTAAAGACGATCAGGGAGGAAGGGATAACCATTTTGGTTGGAGTCCCCCAGCTGTTTGCACTTATGAGAAAAAGTATCCTTGGGAAGATCGACGCGATGTCAGGACTCACTGGAGTTATCACCAGGGGATTGTTTGTTGTTTCAAGGGAGGGAAGAAAGAGGGCCGGGATAAATATCGGGAAGGTGGTATTTAAAAAGGTACACAGGGAATTCGGCAGTACATTTCGCTTCTTCGCCAGCGGCGGCGCAAGGCTTGATCCTGCCGTTGCATATGACATGGAGGGGTTCGGGTTTACGATATTCGAGGGTTATGGCCTGACAGAGACATCCCCTGTTGACACCTTCAACCTGCCTGGGAGAAAGAAGTTAGGCTCCGTGGGAAAAGTAATTAATCAGGTTGGGGTAAGGATAGAGAATGCAGATAAATCAGCGGTTGGTGAGGTATTAATAAAAGGCCCCAACGTCATGAAGGGGTATTACAAGAGGCCTGAAGCCACGGCTGAGGTAATAAAGGACGGGTGGTTCCATTCGGGAGACTTGGGGTACTTGGATAAAGAAGGCTTCCTCTTTATTACAGGAAGGAGCAAGGAGGTCATAGTCCTCAGTTCCGGGAAGAATATATACCCTGAAGATGTAGAAAGCCACTACCTGCAGAGCCCTTATATAAAGGAGATATGTGTAATAGGGATCCCTGACCCGGGGCATCCTGGGAGCTATGGAGGGATCAAGGCCCTGATCTTTCCAAATTTTGAAAAGTTGTCGGCTGACAGCATTGTCAATATCAGTGAGCAGATAAGATGGCAGATAGAGAAGTTTTCAGCCTCACTTACGTCATATAGAAGGATCTCCGGATTCAGCATATTAAAGGAGCCTCTTCCAAGGACCCACCTTGGAAAAATAAGGAGGTTCATGGTCAGGGAGACTGAATTGGCAGGCATCCCGGAGGAGCCGCTTATCTCCGATGAAGACCAGAGGCTCATGGAAAGCGAAACGGCAAAGGTAGTCCTGCACGCCCTCGCTTCAATAACATATAAAAGGATATCAGTAAACTCCAACCTGGAACTGGACCTGGGCATAGACTCCCTCGGAAGGGTGGAGCTCATGGCAGCCCTTGAAACTGGTCTTGGAGTGCAGATACCTCAGAGCTTTGCGTCAGAGGTCACGTCTGTAAAAGATGTCATCCTAAAGACCACGGAATACATGGTCGGGGCTTCCGGCGTAGAGGCCCTCAAGAGGCCTGTATCCTGGGGCGAGCTCCTTCAGAAACCTCCGTCTGAGGAGATGATAGAGAGGATAGGGCTAAAGAGAAGCGTTATAAGCAATGCCTCAGTCAAGGCTGCCGCATGGTCCTATTATCTCCTGGCCCGTCTATTCCTGCGCTTAGAGGTAAGGGGGATTGAGAACGTTCCACCCGAAGGGGGTTGCATCGTCGCCCCAAACCACGCAAGCTATATAGACGGCTTCCTGATCGGGGGCGTCCTCAGAAATAGACTGCCAATGCTGTTTGCCGTTGGTTTCCGGGGCCTTTTCCAGGGGCCTTTGATGTCAAGGGCTGCCAGGTGGGGGCATATCATGCGCATAGATGCGGACTCTGGCCTCTCCGAATCCCTCCAGGTATCCTCTTATATCCTGAGAAAAGGGGCTGCCCTCTGCATCTTCCCGGAGGGGGGAAGGTCTGTGGACGGACGTATTCTGCCGTTCAAGAAAGGTGTCGGGATTCTGGCAAGGGAGCTGAACGTCGCCATGATACCTACTTACATAGAAGGGACATTGGATGTCCTGCCAAGAGGGGCATGGATTCCGAGGCTGAAAAAAGTCACGGTAACCTTCGGAAGGCCTTTAGCCACAGAGGATATCCAGGGACTTGATTATCAACAGATTGCAGAGAGGCTAAGGGAGAGGGTGATGAATCTTTCGGGGAGAGTTCCTGAATAGAACTTGTTTAAATCTACAAATTTGTTTATAATTTTGGAAATATTGTACTGTTAGGGAGGCTGACATGAGGGCTGTTACAATACCTTATCCAGAAGGACTTCCGCAAACGTTAAAGCTTTCCGATTCCGAATTCTCAGATGAGGTAAGGTTTCTTGCTACGGCAAAGTTTTATGAGTTGGGAAAATATCTTCCGGCAAGGCCGCTAAAATAGCCGGGTTGGACAGGGTGTCTTTTCTTGAAAGGCTGGGACATTACAAGATACCGGCAACAAATATACAGGCTGAAGAGATAGAAAAAGAGATAGAGGCTGTAAGGTCTCTAAGATGAAAGATAGGCCCCCTTTTGCGGTTTCAGTCTCCTTCACACTCAATTTGATGTTTAAGAGGTCTATTTGTCTAAGAGCATAACGCCTTTAACCGTCTTCATTGCCTCTCCCGGCGACCTTCCAGAAAACGAACGTGAAATCGTTTGTAAGGTATGCAAATATTTGAGTCTCATGCCATTTTTGAAAGACAATTCTATTGAACTACAACCAGTTGGATGGGAAAGTAACGTAGATTCTGGAATAACATTAGGACACCCTCAAACCGAACTCTCCGACCTAGCTGAAAACGCAGATATTTTAATAGCAATCTTTCATAGAAAGCTTGGTAGTTCTGGAGAGCGTACAAGATCTGGAACAGTTGATGAAATTGAAATGGCTATACAAAAAAGAGGGAAAACGGGTACGGTACCTGAGATTAAGGTTTATTTTCGAGAAGTCCATGAAGACTTACCAGACGATGATTTATCTGCACTAATTGAATATAAACTTGAGATTCAATCCCGAAAGATTATTTGTTCGAAAGATAATAAAAAAGAAGCAATTCGAACTGAAGATTATCATGACGCTCTTGATTTCCAGGCAAAGCTATTTAAATCGCTTGAAACATATACAAAAAAATGGCTCATATCCCAAGGGGAAAGCAGTGTCTACGCAACCGAGGCTTATGAAGGCATCATCCAAAACCTTCCGCAGCCATTATTAAACTGGCCTGATACGATTGATGGGACGTGGATAGAACGGCCGGAATTAGATCAATTATTCAGCAACATCACAGATGCCCTAAAAGAAAACAGGTATGCACGATCCACGACTCTGATACTAGGTGATCCTGGGACTGGGAAGTCATCCATTCTATCTCGCCTTGCTAAAAAGCTCAAGGAACAGGGAATACAGGTATTTTCAATCAAAGCCGACATGTTGTCCGCAAATATTACAACACAAATTGAACTGGCGGAAAAGCTTCAGCTATCTATGAGCGTTGAGGATTGCCTCAGGCAAAGCACGATGAAGGGGCCAGTTGTTTTTATCGTGGATCAGCTTGATGCTGTTTCAGAGATAGCAGACAGAAAATCGGAACGTCTGAACCTATTATTGAATCTTATTAATACAGCAACATCAATAGATGGAGTCCATGTTGTAGCTTCCTGCCGCGTTTTTGAACATAAGCATGACGTACGTCTTGCCACAATTAATGCCGATGTAGTTACACTTCAACTACCCGGTTTTGATGATATCTCGGAGATTATAAAAAGCCACGGCATAAACCCGGAAACTCTGTCGTCAGAGGTTAAGGAAATATTACGAGTACCGCAACACCTTAAAACCTTTGTGGAGGTGATGCCTGGCAGCGAAGGCAGACTGGATGCCGTAAGCAGTATACAAGAACTTTATGAAGAACTATGGCGACAGAAGATCGATAGCGCCGCCGACTCAATTAAGAGAAAAGAAATCATAGACAGGTTGACTAAATGGATGTCTAAAGAAGAGGACTTATGGGTACCAATGGCTATTGCGGATGGATATCACGATGTCATTGATGAGTTGGAGGCAGAGCATCTCCTTGTCAGAGAAGGTATCCGGGTCGGTTTTAAACATCAGACATTCTTTGACTTCACGCTCGCCCGTGGATTCGTTAGTGGTGAAAGCCTGTCAGGATATGTACTGAATAGGCAGGATGGTCTTTTCGTTCGGCCTGTTCTTTTATCCACGCTAGATTATCTCAGAGCAACTTCAAGAAAGACTTATCATAAGGAGCTTTCAGAACTCTGGAATAACCCTTCATTACGAAACCATTTGCGGATTCTATTGGATGAAAAGATTGCATCCCAACACAGGCCCGATGAGGTTGAGCAAGGGTTTGTAATGCCGCTGCTAATGGACGACAACCTCAGCGACAAGCGAGCGACACGCCTCCTTGTCTCAATGGCTGGCAGTCCCGGCTGGTTTGAGTTAATCCACTCTTCCGTTTTGCCGGATTTAATGTCATTACCTTTAGAAGGTGCATGGCCTTGTATAACCCTCCTCAGCCTGGACATTCGCACACGATAGAGTACTTGAGCTTGTAGAGTCTTATCTGATGCCTGAGAAAGGAAAAGACGCTATTGCCTTAGCTATATTTCAGGCTATTGATAAATGGGATGAAGGAGCTGTAAACACCTTATGCAAGATATCGCGCCGTACTTATAATTATAATGTCAGGTTGTTAGCTGATGATATTTCTCAGAGTGTCCCGGATTTAGCGCCAAGAGTTGTGCGCGCAGATGTTGAGCGTAGAATGGAACTTGCGATGCAGGAAGATTCCACTGGACCTGAACCGCCTCAAATAACAGAAGATTCAAATGAAAGCGACGTAATAAACCATATGCTTTTTGAAAAAAAATAAAGAGTTGAAAAAAAATATTTGAACTGGGTAGCGAATGGCACGAACTTTCAAATATTGCTGAGAGCGCCCCTCGATCTTTTTTAAAAGAGATATGGCCCATGTTTTTGCAGGCCCTTCCTTATCTGCTTCGCGCACAAAATCCACTTATCAAAGAATACCAGAATGATACTATTTCTCCTCATTTAGAAGGACGACATGGTGTATACGACGGACAGCTAACCGTCGCCATTGATACCGCAATAATTTCCCTGGCACAGCTTGATCAAGGCGCATTCCTGGAGTTTTTAAAAGAAAATATTGATAGTCCTTCCCTTCTTGTCCATCGGTTCCTGTCTCGCGGCTTAAGCAATATTGCCGCATCAAAACAGGACATTGTAAAACTATATCTGACAGGCGACCAAAGAAGGCTTGCCATTGGTGATTTTCAGGATGCCCACAGAGAAAGCAAGATGCTGATCAATAAAGTCATGCCGTTTCTTGACGACGTTGGACGAAAGGAACTTGAAGATGCTGTATTGTCCTTTTCTTATTATATGAAAGATAAGGATGAATGGTCGGCAGAGCAAAAGCAGGACCGCCATAAGTCGGCAAGACGTCATCGGCTGAGGCTTTTACGGGCATTTCCTGAAAACTCAATTTCATCAAGTACACAAAGAATACGTGACGAAGAAGAACGTGCCCTTCCCGGTACGGAAGATTGGGATTGCCGGATTGGTGGATTTGATTGTATCGGCAGTCCAATCTCCAGTGACCGGATGTCAAAGGCAAATGACGATGATCTTTTACAAGTTTTTGATGAACTTGATGATTCTACCGAGTGGGACCATCCGAGATATCGCATGAAAGGAGGAACCATACAGGCATCACGTGAACTTGAAACCTTAGCAGAAAAAGAGCCGGGCAGAGTTGCATTATTGATCCATAAATTTAAGTCTGGTAAGCAGGAGATTGCCGCAGGTCACGCAATATGCGGGTTGTCAAAGTCGGATTACCCGCCCGATAAATTAATTACTCTTATTCATGAAATGAACAAAAAAGGATTTAATACTGAAGGTTTTTATAGCGATGCATCAAGAGCGCTCGAAACAATTGCCAGGAAAATTCATGGCTTGCCGGATGAGACGATCAAACTTCTTGAGGAATGGTACTTTTCAATTCCTGAACCGGCATTTAAGGATCTTGAGGAAGACAAGAATAACGATAAATCCATCCTCTGGGATCATGGAACATTTGTTACCCTTGGCGGAGGACGGGCAAAGATAATTGACACTATTGCAAAAGGTTACTTGTGGCGCAAAACACCGGATTTAGCGGGATGGGCTAACACCATTTTGGAGATCTCGGAAGTCGAAAACCATATAGACGTATGGAAACTTATTGTGCTTGAAATGCCATATCTATTTAATGGCGACAAAAAAATAGCGACGGAGATATTTGATAGAGTGAATGCGAAACTCTCTCAAATAGGTTACAGCAGGGAATGGGTAATGGCTATTGCAAGAGTGCTTAGCTTTGTTACAGATAGGGATGTTGCTCTCTCCTGGCTCACATCTATCAAAGACAGCGGATGGAAGCTTAACAAAAGAGCCTTTGGAGAACTTATCGTCCTATGGAATTGTTATTATCAGGACGATAAGTGGAGCAAAGATTTGATAGAGGAACAGTTAGAGAAAAAAGATGCAGAAGTCTGTTTAGGACTTGCATACGCTGCCAGGAACTTGTCCAGTAATGTTCGGCATCGGGATGTCTGTACAGAAATAATGATTAAGCTCGCCGATTCTCCAGACGAAAGGATACAAAGAGCCATTGCTCATGTATTTGGGTACGGTGATCCGCTGCCGCTTAATAAGTCTATGAAAAGATTAATAGAGGCAATACTACCTAACGACGCCCTCTTACTGAAAGCAGCAGAAGCCTTGATTGAAGGAATTGAACCATCAACAACGGCTGCGCCAGACTTGGTTAATCAAATATGCCATCGAGTACTCGATGCAAGTGGCAACCAAATTCATAATATCGCATCATCGCTTGCCTTATTGGCCGAGCCGCTTGTAAGGATTTCAATGACTTTACATAGAATGGACAGTCATAGGCTGGTGGGGCTTGCACTGTTTGAAAGACTTATGGACAATAATGTGGGTGCCGCGCGGCAGGCCCTTTACCTGTTGGATAGACGACCAATAACAGGCGATGTGACTCTGCGAAGGCCACGTCTACGACGGCCACGGCGTAGATTTAAGTAATATGAGTTGCCTTGATCCGTTACCCCACAATCTCCACAATCTCCTCTCTTCCAAGCCTTTTCGGTGCTATCGGTTGTTGGGCCGGGTACCCGACCGGAATTATGCCCTCCGGCCTGAGATGATTCGGGAGTTTCAATACCTTTGCCACCTGTTCTTCATTGAACGCCCCGACCCAGACGGTGCCAAGTCCCAACTCACAAGCCTGAAGCATCAGGTTTTCAACTGCAACGGCCACATCCTGTATCGCATACAGCTCCCTGCCGCGCTTTCCATAATGACCGATCCTTTCATGGTCTGCGCAGGCAACGACAACGAGAGGCGGAGCGGAAATAAACATCTGGCCGAAGGCGGCCACGGCCAGCATCTCTCTCAATTCCTGGTCAAAGATAAAATAGAACTTCCTGGCCTGGAGGTTTCCTGCGCTGGGAGCCCATCTTAAGGCCTCTATCAGTTTTTCAACCGCGTCAGCAGGGATATCTCTGTCAAGGAAGCTGCGGATACTTCTCCTGCTCTTGATCGCCTTTTCTACATCCATAAGACACCCCCCATTTGTTTATTATCTCATAGAGGCTTGACAACGCCAGCATCCAACGTTTCCTGCTTTTTTATAAAGGACAATCTCCCTGAGAGATAAAAAAAGGCAGGCCTAAAGCCTGCCCATCTGTTAGCTCATCATTAAATTGAATTTCTTGCGGAATCAGTGTCCGTACCCGCAGCTGTGCTCGTGGCAGCCATCGCCCTCCAGTTCCTCAGGAGGTGCATCCCTTACATCCAGCAGTTCCACATCAAAGGTGTTTCTTCAATCAGGTGGCAGACGGAGGAGAGGCTTGATAGGATAAAAAAGGGAGAGGGACATATTCTTTTAGCCTTCAAGAAGTCTGGGCAGCTATCCTTTTTGACTTTTTAACTCATCCGATTTTTTCATTAGCTCTTGCCTTATCTTTTCCCTGTATGCCTCCAGTTTTCCGGCTATCTCAGGATACTTTATAGACAGTATGGAACATGCCAGGTACGCGGCGTTCTTTGCGCCGTCTATGGCCACAGTAGCAACGGGGATCCCTGCAGGCATCTGGACTGTTGAATACAAAGCATCCACGCCATTCAATGCCCCTGATTTTAAAGGCACTCCAATTACCGGAATAGTTGTGTGCGAGGCTATAACCCCAGCAAGATGGGCCGCCATCCCTGCACCTGCAATTATCACCTCTATTCCTCTGCCTCTTGCCCCCTTGGCATACTCTTCTGTTTTTTCCGGAAGCCTGTGGGCAGATGAAATATCCATCTCGTAAATAACGCCCATCTCCTTCAATACCTCGGCAGCCTTCTCCATGACTGGGAGGTCGCTGTCGCTTCCCATAATGATTCCAACCTGAGGCTTACTCATCTTTATCTCCTTTATACACTATCTTTTCAAAGGAATCGCTGACAGGGTTATAAGAGTGCACATGTCCGGTCCCTATGTCGTAATACCATCCATGAAGATGGAGTTCCCCACTGTTCAGCCTTTCCGCCACAAACGGGTACGTCTCAATGTTGCGGAGCTGAAAAAGAATGTTCTCCTCCTCAGTGACCTTCTGCCTCTTGGCGCCTTCAAGGTGCTGGTAATATTTATTTACCGTCTCCGTCACAGGAGAACATATCTTGAGCCATTCCTTCAAATAAGGCATTTCCACAAACTTGTCCTCCTCCATATGAAGGGCTGCCACAGCCCCGCAGTTGGAGTGACCGCACAGGATGATGTCCTTTACGCCAAGCACAAGGACCGCAAACTCTATGGCAGCAATGGCGCTGCTCTTCCCCCTGCCTGCATTATATGGCGGCACGATGTTCCCTACGTTCCTTACTATGAAGAGTTCTCCTGGAAGGCTCTGTGTGACCAGATTGGGGTCTACCCTGGAGTCGGAGCATGTGATGAAAAGCACCTCCGGTCCCTGGCTGTGGGACAGGCCTTTGAAGAAGTCTTCTTCTTTTATGAAATACGATTCTCGGAATTTGTGTATGCCTTTATAAAGCTTTTCCATTTATATTAACAGTACACTCCTTTCAACCTGTTTTTGAAATATTCAATGCTAAGCCTTAATCCCTCATCAATTGCGACCTTGGGATTCCATCCAAGCTTTTCCTGCGCCAGGGTTATGTCAGGCTGCCTCTGCCTCGGGTCATCCTGAGGCAAAGGGTTAAAGGATAATTTTGATTTGGAGCCTGTCATCGCTATGATTTTTTCAGCAAACTCAAGGATTGTATGTTCATGAGGGTTTCCGATATTTACCGGACCTATGAAAGAAGGCTGCTTCATCATCCTTATTAAGCCGTCAACTAGGTCTGAGACATAGCAGAATGACCGGGTCTGGTCCCCTTTGCCATATACGGTTATGTCTTCACCCTTCAGCGCCTGCACTATGAAGTTGGAGACAACCCGTCCGTCATTTAAGGCCATCTTTGGGCCGTAGGTGTTGAATATCCTGACTATCCTTATCTCAACGTTGTTCTGCCTGTAATAGTCCATCATCAGGGTTTCAGCAACCCTCTTACCCTCGTCATAGCAGCTCCTTGGCCCTATTGGGTTCACATTCCCCCAGTAATCCTCTTTTTGGGGGTGCACTGTTGGGTCGCCGTACACCTCTGAAGTTGACGCCTGGAGTATCCTGGCCCTTACCCTCTTGGCAAGCCCCAGCATATTTATGGTACCCATGACATTGGTCTTTGTAGTCTTTACAGGGTTGTACTGGTAGTGTATGGGGGATGCAGGGGATGCAAGGTTGTATATCTGGTCCACCTCTAAAAGGATCGGCTCAATAATATCGTGACGTATTAGCTCAAACCTTTTATTGTCCATAAGGTGGATGACATTGTCTTTTGAGCCTGTAAAGAAGTTGTCGAGACAGACCACCTCGTTCCCTTCATTCAGAAGCCTCTCGCAGAGATGGGAGCCTATAAAACCGGCCCCTCCGGTAACCAGTATACGTTTCACGACATCCTCCCGATCCCGTAATATATAAAGCCGTGCTCCTTCATCTCCTTTGGCTCGTATATATTCCTTCCGTCAAAGATTACAGGTGATTTCATAAGGGACTTCATCCTGTCGAAGTTGGGCCTCCTGAACTCGTTCCATTCCGTTATAACAACCAGGGCATCCGCGTCTCTCACTACCTCGTAATTGTCCTTCATATACTCTATCCTGTCGCCAAACACCTTCCTGGCCTCATCCATTGCCTCAGGGTCATGGGCCTTTACCTTTGCCCCTGCCTCAAGAAGCCTGTTGATTATGGTTATAGCAGGAGCCTCCCTCATGTCATCAGTCCTCGGCTTGAACGAAAGTCCCCATACTCCTATAATCTTGCCCTCCAAAGGTTTCGCTGACCCCTGACCCCTGACCCCTGACCCCTCGAAGTGTCTTAGTATTCTATCTACCAATACCTCTTTCTGCCTGTAATTTACCGCCTCAACAGCCTTAAGGATCTTAAGGTCATATCCGTATTCAGAGCCTGTCCTGATTATCGCCTGGACGTCCTTGGGGAAGCAGGAGCCTCCGTAACCTACCCCGGGGAAGAGAAACTCAAAACCTATGCGTGAATCGGAACCTATCCCCCTCCTGACATTGGCCACATCAGCCCCAACAAGCTCGCACAGGTTTGCAATCTCATTGATAAACGATATCTTAGTGGCTAGCATGGCGTTGGCAGCGTACTTTGTCATCTCTGCGCTCTTTACATCCATGACGAGTACAGGTTTATTGGTCCTTACAAAAGGGGAGTAAAGCTCCTCCATGAGCTCAGCCGCTTTTTTTCCGTCCACTCCTATGACGACCCTGTCAGGCTTCATAAAGTCGTCTATCGCAGCCCCTTCCTTCAGGAATTCAGGGTTTGAGACAACATCGAATTCATAGCTGACTCCACGTTTTTGCAGTTCGGAACGAACTGCGGCCTTCACCTTGTCTGCGGTTCCAACAGGCACGGTGCTCTTGTCCACTATGACCCTGTATCCATCCATCGCCCTTCCTATCCCTCTTGCAACCTCAAGGACATACTTCAGGTCTGCTGATCCATCCTCTCCAGGAGGGGTGCCGACTGCTATAAAGCAGATCAGGGATTCTTTTACAGCGGCGGAGAGGTCTGTCGTGAATTTGAGCCTGCCGTCCTCTTTGTTCCTCTTTATAAGCTCCTCAAGACCCGGTTCATAAATCGGGACGTCTCCATTATTGAGCCTGTCGATCTTTTTTGCGTCAATATCAACGCAGGTCACGTCATTACCACTCTCGGCAAAACAAGTACCTGCAACCAGACCAACGTACCCCGTGCCAATAACACAAATATTCATTTAGCCTCCGCGCATATCATCAAGTATAAGGTATAATACCAAGTAAGCTTTCATTAGACTTAATAGTAGATGTTTGAAAGCAACTTGGTATAAACTGTGACTATTTCTACCATCATGAAAGGTTCCGGTCAAGTCGTATTTAGCCGGAACGCATAACATTCGCCGGTTTAATAATGAAGTTCAACACTTGGGAAAGCAGAAAGGATAATGCTGTCTTAATTGTCTTCCAGTGACCTTTGCTGTCAATAGTGGACACGAAATGACTCATGTTGCAAGTTGCCTTTCATAAAAC
>ERZ1292633.479-Hain-H41-02um-R1-479-length-46910-cov-6_pt4 | contig 24222 bp, 13 predicted proteins | sample MGYA00564406_ERZ1292633 | MGnify/ENA primary metagenome ERZ1292633 (study PRJEB36523, sample SAMEA6512639) | groundwater metagenome | collected 2019-01-08 | study: AquaDiva: Metagenomics assemblies of 32 groundwater samples | reverse complement strand
TGGCCCGGTTCCATCGCGGAGGTGGACGGCGAAGCTGCCCGAGAGGGTGTGCAACGTAAATTTTCCGGCGCCGTGTACCTTTTCGACCCTGCCCAACAACGCTCCATTTTTCGTGTCTGTCGTCGTCGGGGCACCGCGACTACTGGTGTGCAGTGAGAAAGACAGCCGCGCATCCCTTCGGGACTTCCAACGGATGTGAGAGTGGCTGCCCGCATTTCGGTGACAATTCGTCGTGCATCGATGCGAACAATTCCTTCGGGAAACTTTTGTGCCAGTGGACGTGGTCTGTTTGCGAAATATTTGCAACTAAAAAAATCCCACCATCACGCCGAAAAAAATTTCTTTTTCTTCAAGGTAAGCATCCGTGCGAAGAGAATGACAGGAAAGTTTGAAAGAACAATTCCCACAATTGCAAGTGGGGGTTTCCAAGCCAAAGCCCCCTCCTCCGTGCGGTAGGTTTGCGTCCCTCCGCAGATGCCGCTGCACCTCTTACCGCCGGTGGTTTGGAGCCGCGACGCCACGGCGGTGACGTGCCTCTTCGCGCTGCTTTGCCTCGGCATCGGTGAGATGCTCGCTCTAAGAGTGTCCCTGCCGAACCCACACACGTCGCCGTTGACGGGTCTCGCGCGCACCGAGCCAACATGGCACGAGCGCGTCAATCAACACGTTGGGTTTCGCATCGGCACTCTCGACCTCCCCAACCACTGGGTCTGGTACGACCGCGACGCCGTTCGCGAAGTCCTCGCTGCCCAGTATCCCGACATTTGGCCTTTCCTCGTCGTGACTGTCTACAACGCTGCGGTGAGCACGGTGGCCGTTGGGATGTCGGCCATTTTCGTCTCCATGTACCTCGCCGTCCGCGCCACCTCGCCCGCGTCGACGACGTGGCGGATGCTCGCGTACTGGCCGGCGCTCATCAGCTTCGCGGCGGACCTCACGGAGGACATCGCGCTGCTGGTGCTTACGCTCGGGTTCCCGCTCATGACATCGCCGGCGATCGAGGGGGCCCTGGCCTGGGCGTCTCTCATAAAGTTTGCAGGGTGGGTCGTGATGGCGTGCTCCTGGGCGGTGATGGGGTCGGCGCTCATCGCCAGAGGCAGCCGTCGCGCCCGTGAAGATGGAAGGGACGCATGAGATGGTGATGGGGATGTTCGCGTTATTTGACGACGACGACGACGACGGCTGCCTACTTTTGTCATGCGCACTTACAATATACCCCCAGCACATCGACCTACTCCAGTGTGTCAAGGGCGGTGCACAAACGGTGAGTTAGTTAGTTACGGACCCTCTCTCGTATCGGTTGCACTTCCTTCTGCATAGATCCGTCAAAGTCTTTTCTTTCATCCTCCCACCTCGATCGGTCGCTTTCTCAACGCAATTGAGAGACCTCCGCTCGTGAGATCACCCCCTCTCCGCTACCGCTCAGCATCTCCGACGACGATCACGTTCTTCGGCCACGCGGCGGTTCATCGCATATCCAACTCAAACGCCTCGTTCGCCGCTTCGCGCCCTTGCCTGACGCGAGACCTATCTTTCCCCTCCGAGCCGTCTCCCTCCCAACGTCGAGCTTCCTTCCGTGGTCCGCGGTGACAGCCCGAGCAGAGCAATCTTCCGACCCGCTGCCGATGCCAAGACCTTCGCCGGGCATCTACGTGCTGCGGGTGTTTCCGGCCACGGTTGCGTCGCCCTCTACCGCCGAGGACCTCATTGCGACCCACTTTCCGCTCCCGGCGGTGAACGGCGTCGGCGTCCTTCAAGTCGCCACGGCAACCGCGGCCGGCGCACAAGGCCCGTCTCCAGCCATGTCGCCGTCAGATGCCACCGCCGGGTCCCCCGCGCCGCCGACCGCCGGGCCCTCGGAGCCGCAATACAGCGACTGGCGCCTCGTCTGCCGCCTCTCCTTCGAGGGCCTCCGGGCCGGCTCCATTCGCGGCTCCGTGAAGGTGGCGAGCCAGCGGGTGCGGGGAGGAGGCGGAGCTGCGAATGGAGCCGGCGGAGGAAAGGATGCCAGCGTTGGGGGGCCCACGGGGGGCGGGGGCTCGCGGGCATCCGTCCCTCGTTCGCGTGGATCTGACCTCGCGGGCATTCTTGTCACCCGACTGCTCCTGGGCCATTGACGATCAAGGCCACTGCCGCGTCCTCATCGCCATGCAGCTCGATCGAATCGACCCCACCGTCGCAACGGCCGCCGCCGCCGCGGCGAGGACGGGAAAGGGCGCCGCAGGATCGCCCACGCCCCCCGCGGGGGCACCGCCGGGCGCGACGAAGGCGGCCGACTTGGGCAACGTCGTCGTCACCTTCGAGGGGACCCTCGTGGCGGGCTGCGCCGTCGGGTCCGTGTCGCTGCACACAACGGTGCCGGCCGCCGCTGGAAGTGCCGCCAGCGGCGCCGCCGCCGCGTCCTCACCGGCGCCAGTCAGCAGCTGGCCGATGAACGACCACCGTTTTCTGATGAAGGAGCTGCTTGGCCCTCGCTGCATCAAGTGCCTCGAGCCCCTCGAGCTCCACCCGCCGTACTACCCCGAACCCGCCCCGGCGACGGAGGCCCTGGGCGCCGGGGGAGGCGGAGTGGGGGGTGGTGGTCCGTCCCCCTCCGACATGTACTGCTCGGCGACTTGCCAGGAGCAGCACCACGCGATGGCCGTCGCCAAGCGCCAGCTGCCCTTCCTGCAGAGGTACCTCGGCAACGCGGCCAAGTCTGTCCGATGCGTGGCCACCTTCGCCGGGGCCGACTTCGCCGTCTGGTGGCAGGCGGTCTCGCCGACCGCGTACACGATACTCGCCGACGGTGGGAACCCGTCGGGCGTCGCGTTCGAGTTCCGCGTGGACGTACTCATCGACGCGCGAAAGGGCTTCCACGTGACCCTCTGTCATGCCGCTGAAGAGGCCGCCGCCGCAGGAGGTAGTGGCGGCACCACCCAACGGCCGCCCCATCTCACCGAGGCGCAGCTCATTCAGCTTTCGCACGGCGTCTTCGCCGCCGTCCTGCAGTCGGCCGTCACGCAAGGGTGCGTCGCCCTCGCGGCCGCGGTGCTGAACCATCTCCACGTGTGGTGCGACTACGTGGAATTCGTCGAGCGGCAGTTCCTGTACTTCTACGACTTGTGCATCGGCGGCGGATGGGAAGGCCAGCGAGTCGTATCATCGCTCTGCGATTACGTGATGCTCGTGCGGCCGCTCTATGAGTGTGCCACCGTCCTCGTGGAGGCGGCCCTGTGCTCGATGACGGCCCACGACTACTGGCACCGCCTCGAGACGGCCAAGGGAGTCCTCATCTCCTTGTACAACTTCAACGGTTCCGTGGTTTTCACGGCGTCGGTGCAGAGCCTGCGGCAGCACATCGTGCCGGAGCAGCAACGGCAGACGCTGATGCTGTTGGCGCGGGTCTTCATCATGATGGCCGTGCGGACGACGAAGGAGCACTCCGTGCGGATGCTGCGGCGCGCCGAGGAGTGCTACAAGGACGCGCTCGACGAAGACCGCGGAAAGAACAACGACAAGCGGCTCGCCGCGTCGCTCATTCAGCTAGCGGCGCTGTACCTTCTCTTTCCCGACGAGGCCGACCGCAAGAAGGCGTCCGAGCTCCGAGAACAAGGGCTCAAGTGCCTCACGCAGGTGCGGCAATTCGCTGGTGGGACGGAACCGGAGGACCCCGGCGTGCAAGTGGTCCAGCATCTAGTGTTGTCGACCAGCGGGGCCAGCGACCCGAATGCGTTCGGCGCGGCGGCGACGGCGGGCGCGCTGCAAGGGGCAGCATAGCAGCCAAGACGACGGTGGTGCGGGCTGCGGTCGGCATCATATCGATGAGGCGCGCGGGACCCTCTACACGTGCCCGCGGATTCGTCCCGTTGCTTTCTGTTTGTTGTGTGTGTTGTGTGTGTCAACGACTTGAGGTGGCGGGGGAGGGCGGGGACGAGGGCAGCGCGGCTTGCCGGCAGTGCAGCAGTCTCTCTACTTTCCCAGCTTCTTTCCCGCTGTTTGTCATCCCTAACCCGCGTCGCTAATCACTCAACAAAGGGCGACAAAATCGCGCGATCACCCCCAACACAACCCCCGAAGGAGGTACATCTTTGACATTGTTGACACCACAGAGAGAGGATTCTCATCTCTCGCACCGCGCGCCGAAAAGAGACAAGGATAGTTTGGCGGCCAAAAAAATTATGCCCGCCGCGTGCGCATCCTTGAGGCTAGCAGCCTCTTTGGCGATGATCGCCTTGATGCTGCTGGCTGCTGGAGCCGAGGCCGCCCGGCCCGCGCCGCAGATGATCGCTCCGTTCGGGCCATGCAATCCGCCCATCAACGGCAGCGCCGTATTCCAAGTGGCGTGCGCCACCGCCCTCGTCCCCCTGAACTGGTACGATGCGTTCAACAGCGCAAACCTCACTCTGTCCATTATGCGCATCGCACCAAGCGCAGCTCCGAAAAATACGACGGTGCAAGCCGTTTGGTACTTGGGCGACGCGGGTTTGTGCGACGTCTTCGGCGCCGATGCTGTCCTCGCCCCGTGGGTCGAGCCGGTGGTCGCCGCCGGCTTCACGGTGTACTTGCCAGAGCTGCGATGAAGCTCCGCGCTCCAGCCGCAGTTCGGCACGTGCAACCCTGGTGCGACTCCTCCCCCGACAGCGGCGACCAATTGGCCGACCGTCGCCTGTGCAACGTACTTGGGAACGGCGCTAGGAAGTTCCGCATTGTCCTTCTACTCGCTCACCCTCGCCGCCGCGGACGTTAACTTCCTGATCAACATCACGTCCCTGGAAGGACACGCCGCCGTGCATCACGTGCTCGCCTCCGGCTTCGGCACGCTGTGGGCGCAAGAGCTGACAAGCGCGTTTCCCACCGCCGTGTCGCGCGTCGTCTTATCCAGCCCTGCGGCCCCGAACGCGTACGACATTTTTTTCGCGCTCGGATCCGTGAGCAACGTGGTCCGCACCGTCCTCGATGACTGTGCGCACGATCCCACATGCTCCGCGCAGCTGGGTGCTGGCTCCATGGACGTGAGACGGTTTTTGGACACCACTGTCGTCGCCAAACTCGACGACTGCCTTGTTCTGGCCGGCGCGGGGGGTCGCACGCTCGAGATCCTCGCAGCGCTCGTGGAGCTCCAGACTCCAACGCTACTTGGAATGATCCCGGCGCTGCTGTACCGTCTGTGGCGATGCAGCGGGACGCTGGGCGACCTGCTCGCCGTGCGGACCTTTTCGGCCCTGCTCACCCGGCAGTGGATGCTGCGACGCGGCGGCGTGGGCGCCACAGTGGTGTCGGGTGCCATCGTCGGCGGCATGGCGGCCACGTGCGGCGGCGCGCAGTTGGCTCGGGCGAACATCCTCCTCAACGAGTTCGTCAGCAACGACCCTTCCGCGACCACCCCGGTGCTCGCGAGCGGGGCCGTGCCCCCCTCCTTGGCCGCGATTCAGGATTTGACGCAGCTTTACGACGCGTGGCCCAAATATGACCCGCTCGCCGGGACGGCCGCCAACATGGTCGTCCACGGGTATCCAAACCCCACCGCCTTTGCCGCCTCACACACACTGTTGGTCGCCGGTGCGCTCGACGTCGTGACGCCCGTCGAAGGGGCGTACTTCGCGTCCCTGTGGTACGCCACGTCGGCTCCCGTCGTCACGCTACGATACAAGGGGCACGGCGCCCTGACGGCCACAAGCGACTCGTGCGCGCTTCAATGTGCGGTGGCCTTCCTGAGCTCGGACGCGCCGGTCATGCCGGCGTGCGCCGCCGCCGGTCAGCAGGGGGGGCTTGACCTGCTCGGCACCGACGTCATGCTGTCAGTGATCCGCTTTCAGTTCTTCGGCACCAACGACAGCTGGGGATATCAGCGTCCCAACGCGACCACCGTGCCCATTCTCCCACCCGATGTGCCGACGCCGCCGCCGCTAGCTCCGCCGCCGCCCCGGCACCTCTCTCCCGGCGGCGTTGCGGCCATCGTGATCGTCGTGCTGGCCGTCGCGGTGGTGACGACACTTGTCGTTATCCGCCTCCGTCGGCCGAAGGATCCATTCGAACATCTGCGCAATGACGGCAGCGGCGGGGCCGCTGGGGGTGCGATTAACCGCTCGTCGATCGCCACGAGTAGCCAGCCGCCTGCCGCGGTCGGCTACGGCGGCGTACCGTACAGCGCCGTGCCACCGCCCAGCGCAGGTCAGCCTACGTGGCGGTAACGCCGCCGTGATCTAACCATTCTTTTTTTGCATGCAGCCGTGTGCGTGGCGGATGATGATCCATGTGTTGAAGCGACACACGGATGAATCACTGGCAAAGCACTTTTGACTTCTTTGGAACAAATGTGATGGATATTTCTTAATCCTACCACTCGACAGAAATAACGGAACTTTTCAGACTCGTGCACTCGAACATGAACGCGATCGGCCTCATTGTACTCCTCCTGATCAGTGCTGTGCTGCTGCCGTCGACGGCTCACGTCCATGCGGCCGTCGCGTATTTGAATGGCACCGCCGGAACTTCCGCGACTCTGGAAGGCATCGTCGCGGACCGCGCGTGCGTTGATATCGGCGTCGGCTTCGATGCGGCCGACATGAAGCGGTCGCCGCAGGATCACACCCTCTTCTGCATGCTCTTGACCACTTGCATCAACAGCGGCTACTGCTTGCTGCAGCAAGACACGACGACGAAGCAGTGGGCCTGCGCCTACAATTTTACGTCGGCTGCCACCGTCAGCATCGTCACCGGCCTCACCCAACTGCATTCGAAGATCCCTGGGGCGAGTGGATCCCAAGATTCGCTCAAATCGACGAAGAATCTGTACGTGGCGTTGAAGGGCAAGTGGGAGACGCCTTCGACCTTTGTCCCTGACGCGGTCGCATCGGGCGGCGTGGAATGGAGCCCCAAGCGGGGCGCGGCGGGCGTCGTCGGGTCTCGATGGCTCATCGCGTCCGTCGCGTGTCTCCTCGCGTGGTGCGTCGCGGTTGCAACTCTCTAGATACGAAAAGCCACTATTCTTGCGTGGCATTTCATTCATTCCTTCCTTTCCCCTCTCTTTGTTGACATTTATATCACCTCTATCCTCGACGTGGTGTAGGGTTGTGGTGTGCAACCGACTCTCAACCGACCTTCTTGCTCTGTGCACTATGCAGTGTCAGTTGGAAAAGGTAGGCCGCGTGTTAGTAGGCTTGACGAATGATAAACTGCGGTTCACTCCCTCTCTCATTGAACAGCGCACCTACACACTCTCTCTTTCTCTCGTCGTTCGACATCTCCATCTCTCATCTCTCGAGTGATCCCGCATTGTCCATGTTCTCGCAAATGGCCGCAGCCGTGCACCGGCACGCTGCCGACGTTGCTAACGGAGGCGGCGTCGCGGTGCCCAACCCGCTCTCGACGGCCGGCATGGCCACGATGCTGGTCACCGTGTGCATTCGTGGGACCCGCGGGACAGCCGATTGCATGGCTTCGCAGCACCCCGGAGGACTCGGTGATAGCCACCTCTCGCTCATCGACATGCGCTTCCAAGTCGTCCGCGACTCCACCGTCGCCACGATCAAAGCCGAGTATTACCGCCGGCTGCCGGCGCCGTTGCAGCAACGGGTGCACTGCCCCGCCAGCTTTTTGCTCGCGTTTCGCAAAGCACCTTCAATGAACAGCGCGGACGGAGGTCGCAACGAGCTCCAGTTGCAATACCGGGAGACCGAGACGCTCCAGCAGCTCCTGCTTGCCGGAAATGGCGACGTCAAGGGGTCAGGTGGCCTGGGGAGCATGATGTTTCAACAGGCGGAATTTTATGTGGTTCCTATCGTCTTGCAGATCCGCGACGAAGATGGCATCGTTGAGGACGCCGACACCCCGGCGACCGACGCGATGCTCGCCACCGCCGATTCGGCGATGAGACGCTTCGACGATCATAGCGTGAATGCCGCAGCGCTGGCGCCGACGGCCAGCCTGCTCGCGGACTCCGGTGGCCCCAGAGGCAGCGCGGGATCCCGCAAGCGCAGCGAACGGCTTCGCGAAAAAGAACTCTCGCAAAAATTGGTCACTCTCAGCTTCTGCGCGGTGACCATGCGTCTCATTCAGGTCCGCGTCGTGTACATGGCGGAGTACGAACTGACGCACCAAACGAAGTTGGACAGTCATGACATCGGCCTCGCCTTGGGCCGGTCCGATTTCGGCGGGGGAACAAACGATCACACACTGACTGCGGTCCTCCATGACGAAGCGCTCCTCGCTGACGTGTTAGGCGACTTGTTGCCCCGGTTCGATCCGGCCGCCAAAGCGGTCATCGTGCACCTGAAAGCCGTCGATCTCTGCGAGGCGGAGGCAGCGGCCCGTCGTGGGGGTCTGGTCACCTCGGCGGCCCTGTTACCTCCTCCGAATGAAAACGACAAGGTCATGAAAAAGTACGTCTTGTCTCTTTCTCGCGTTCACCACGCGCGCGCGTTGTACCTCGAAAAGCTCGATGAGGTAATGCCGTTGCAGCGCGTCGCAAGCCGGGTGGCCTTCTTCTTCATGGATGATCGCCTGCCACCCGTCGAAGCCACCGTCGAATTCAATAACTTCAACGACGCAATCAAGGACGTCGAAAAGCTCGAAAAAAACGACGCAGATATCCTTGCGGGTGGCCGGAATGTCATTGCTTCCCAAGTGCGCGCGTCGCAGCAGTGGTCCGCCTTTGTCGCGTCGGCCAGCTACTACTTGATGCTGCTGCTGCTCGTCATGATCCAGCGCTCGCTCCGCGCGCCTGCCGGCATGGCGGAGTTTGTGTCCCAGCACGAAGCGGCCCTTGAGCGCATCATGGCTCGACCTTTGCCACCGGCGGCGGCGGCAAGTGGCGCGAGCGCCGCCGACGGCCACGTGTACTGCCTGGGCGCGGCGTGGCACAGCGCGTCGCTACCGATCGCCACGAAGTCAGTCGTAGCCTTCGGCGCGACACCCGGCGCGAGCCGTGACGAATCGGCCCGGAACAGCACGGCCGCCACGGAGGAGGCTACCATGAATGTCGCGGGTTTGTTTCACGTTGAGAACAGTGTGATGATCCGGTCGTTGGCCGACGGCTCGTCGAAACGACGGTTGCCCCTCATCAGCGCCGACTCTCAACCCTCGCCGACCGACGCGGCCGGTGGCCAAGTGGACCGATGGAAGCTATCGCCGACACTGCGAAGCGCACTGGAGGGTCGATCGGACGTGGCGGCCCACCGAGCAGCAGGTTCTCGCGCCTCCATACCCATGGTCGCGTTCCTGACGCTATGGTTTCAGAGCTACGTCAAGCCGCCCAACGGCGGCATCGCGTTGGTCTTTACTCAATCGACTCTGGATTGCATTTCGCACAAAGCGACGTTCAAATCGACATCCATTTTGGTGCTTGAGGCCGACGACACCGACACCTCGGCGCTGCTGTTTGGCAGGGGGCCGCCCACGACTACGTACCACGCCCCATGGGCGACATCGCTGTGGCAGACGTTGCTTGGCGCGGGGTCGTTTGTCGGGGTGCTCGGGTTCTTCACGACGTTGTTCTTGCTGTTCATGTGGACGCTGTCAGAGGGTCGCCGCGTTTTCTCAGAGGCGCGTTGCGTCCTCATGTGGACACCGCCGATGACGGCGTCGACATCCGAGGAGCTTCTCCCCTTGACCCCGTCGTCGGCCGTCCCCTCGCTCGAGACCGGTGCCGACGGGGTGCCCCCACCTGCGCCGCCCGCGATCACGTTTGGGATAGCGCCGCCAGTGACTTCCCCGCCTCCGGCCGCCCAAGCACCTCCTCCCACGCCTGCTGCGGCGAGTGGTGCCCATCCGCCTGCGGCCCGGATCCGCTTGAAACTCCCAACGAGGGCGCCTCCCCTACTGCCGCCCACCTCCACCGCCACGGAGGCGACATCGCTCGTGGAAGGAGGCAGCCCCCACCTGCCGCCCCCCAACGCCACCGGAATCCACTCGCCGCGGTCAGCGAACGCACCCCCCGTGGACGTGGTTTCACCCCCCGCGGCGGCGGCCAATGCGGGCAAGCAGGTAGCTGCTGCGACGGCACCCACGGTGGGTCACATCAGTTACGGTACCATCGAGCGGCCTCACGCCACCCCTACTCCCAGTGTAGCTGCCGCTGCCGCAGCACGGCCAAAATCGCCCAACGCGGTCGTGAAACTACTCGCCGCTGCCTTCGGCAAGAATCCCGCGGCAGGTAAAGGCGGAGCACTGTCCGGAGACGACATCAACGAGCACGGCCTTCCCAAAGTTGTCATCTTCGAGCCGTATCGGCACTTTCTCGGCCTCGGTCAGTGGACGTTTTGGACCCTCACGCTCTTCGAGATCGCGCTCGGGATCACTGCGTGCTGCTACTTCGGCAACGTCGTGTCGCGGTTGTTCACCTTCGTGGTGTCGGCATCGCACTTCTATCCGCACGGTGAGGCCGCCTTCCCACGTTGGGTCTTGCCCCTCAGTTCCTGGGCCGCGCAAGGGTCGCCGACGGCTGCCTTTCATCAGCCGAGCTCGTGGAAAGACGCGGCGGAGTACGATGGCGTCCGGGGCCTCGTCGACCAGGCCATTCTCTTCGCGTCGCTTCCGGCCTTCCTCTTCGTGCGCGACTTCACCGATCGGAAGCTCCTTCAAAACATCGCGACGCTGGTCGCCGTGTGTTTGGTCCTCTCCGCCGCCTTCATCGACGTCAATTTTAACGCCAAGTTCGGCGCCGGGACGCTCGGCGGCGGCGTCTTCGGGGCTGGGTCCGTTGACAAGAGCCTCTTGGGGCCGCTCTTGTCGTCCGTCGTGTCGATGATCCTCGCGGATCGGCCCATTGTCAAAATGCGCCGCCGGGAGTTGTTTTTCCGTAATGAAGCGGTGGAGCCCGCGAGCGCGATACCGGAGGCCACTGAGGAACTGGTCGCGTCGGTTTTCACCATCATCGCCCACACCTTCGTGGCCATCGCAGCGTTTGGTTTCGCCTTTTCGTTGGTCGGGTGACATTTGGCCAAGATGATTTTTTCACTCCTGACTGGCGCTGTAAGAGACAACACATTCCCACACGGATACTGAAAGGGGCGGCAGGGCGTGGGGAGCGACGGTCACTGTAAGCCCCTCACCACGACGGGGGCACACAACAACCATAGAGCGGACTCGTACCGCCCAAAGTTAACAAAAGCGACGTTTCTCCGTACGTACGTGTGGGAGTTGTGTGTGTGTTTTTGCGCTGCGCCTTCGTGAATTCATCAAACACTGTTATTACGAAAAATAGCGTTTGTGACGTTGTTAACTCGATTCGTCCACATCGACCCTTCGATTCACAGAGTAACGGTTGGTTGCGTTGTGACGCAGCACGGTTGTCCACTCTTCTTCTTGAAGGCAGCGCACCTTCCCTCCTTCTCCCGCACCCCTTCCGCCATACACTTTTTCGTGTCCGTTCGACGATCATCTTTGTCTCCTCGGACGTCACCCGTCCCTCGTCAAAACGCGTGATCGGGGGCATTTAACTTAGTCAACATCCCACCCCCGGTCTGCTTTCGATGAACGTCGACGTAGCGCCGCACTTCCAAAGCGACAAACGGTTTGGTCGCTTCTTGTCCAAGGTTCGCCAACTCTGTCAGGAAATTGAGCAAACCTCCATAGGGGATCAGAGCTTCGGTGCGCTGCACGACAAACTCACCGATCTGCACTCTGTGCTGAAGTCGAGCGAGTATGAGGCGTACCACGACGTCAGCGACAAGCTGCTCGTGTTCCAGGCATTTCAAAAGTGCTTCGTTGACTGCACGTCGATGGGCGTCCACAAGCAAGCCACCGCCACCTGCGACGCACTGCTAGAGAAGCTCGGCAACAACGCACTCCGGTCCTTGCCTCTCGTGCTTGGTGGCCTGCTGACGAAGCTGCCGCAGGCCAGCCATGCGAACCAGTCGGACATGCGCGCCGTGGTCGTCCGCCGCGTGCTCACGTTGCCCCAAGCGGCGGTCGTCTCATGCCTCCCCGGGCTCCTCGCCGCGTGGCTCCCGTTGCTGGATCCTCACGGCAGCGGCGCCGCCGACAAGGCCATCCTTAAAGAACTCGACGATATGCTAGTCGCCTGCGGGCGGCGGGCCCCGTTGTCGTCGACCTCGCCGGAGGACAGTAGTAACGAACGGGGCACGCAGTCGTTCATCCACGCGATCCTCAACGCCATCAAACATAATCGTACGCTGCGGCATGCGGCCCTGCTGTATCTCAGTTTGCGGCTGGCGAAGGCGGCGCCGTGGGCACCGCCCCCAGCGGCAGACAGCCCCACGTCGCCCGGTGCGCCCACGATGTCGCCCACATCCCCGGTGACGGATGGTGGTGCGCTGCCGCCGATACCCCAGCCGTCAACTCCTTCAGCGGCGACCGCCGCCGCGGCGGTCGAATTGCCGTTGAATCCGAAGACGCTGGAGAGTGCCACGCAGCAGCTTCTGCAGCAAGCGCTGCTCGTGTCTCTGTTGGACCGCGGGAACGAGAATGCCGTGCTCCGCGTGCTGGATACCCTGATGTGGTGCCTGCCGCTCCACGCGGCCATTCTGACGTCCGATCAGCGGGACGAGATCATGATCGTCGCTCTGCCCATCGCGCTGTCCAACCGCAGCAACGTCTTGCAGCGCTTTTTCCGCTGGATCTATGGCGGTGCCGGCCTCGCTCAGGGCACCGTGTACTTTGCCCATGTGTCGCGGCCCATCGTGCTCCGCGCGCTCCGCCGCATGCTGCGCTTCACTAGCGTGGCGACCGCCGTCAACATCTTCATCGCGTTGCTGCAGCGGACCGAAGCGGCGGACACGTTCGCCGCCATGGAGGACGACTTCACCGCCGAGCTCGTAAAGTGGTTCTCCGTCGTGGGCCGAAAGTCGCTGACTTATCCCGCCGGCGCCGCGACGCCACGGCCAATGGGGTCCGCCCCCGCGGTCGCGTCGTCACCGTCTGGGGGGGCGCTCTTCCCGTTTCAGCCGCAGTATTACCCCCTGGCACCAAAGGAACTCCGTGACGTGCGGCTTTTCGAACAAACGCCCCCTGCCCGATTCGTGAGCCGAGTGGAGCGAGTCGTGTTGGACTCGCTGCCCGAGAGCCGTTCTGAGTTTAACCTCCCCGCGCTCGACGAACTGCGACACCTGCCAGAGTTCGTCTACTCGACGCTGCTGTTCGTTTACCAAAGCCCAATGTATGCTCAGGCCCCGCCTTCCCGAGCGACCCGCCACCAAGGGTTGCCACTGCCGGCGGGCGGATTGGCGCCCGTGACGACTCCGACTTACGACACGCTTCTGGCAGGGACCGAGACACTTCGCCAGTTGGCTTCGCTGGCCACGACCCTCGCTGCGGCGGTCGCGACGACCCTTTTCCGGGCGGCGCAGCGACCCACCTTCACGGCGCCCCAACGAGAGGAGCTCTTCGATGAAGAGGACGCAGCGGAGCGCAGCCATGAGCCGCAGGATGCGGCCACCACCACGACGACGGCACCACGTAACGGCGGTGGCAACGAGGCAACGTCTCCGCTCGTTCCCTTGCGCCCCGTCGTTGATTTTCTCAACCGCATGGCCGAACCGCTCGTGTTTCTCATGTCCGAATGCACGTCGAGGTTGATCGCGGCGACCGCCCAGCAGACGGTCGCGCTCGCGGAGGATGGCACGGCATCGCCCGAATTGACGACGACGCCCCCAGCGTCCACCGCGGAGCCGCCGGCTTTTCCCTCATCGAACGCCGCCGCGCCACGTGGTGGGGGAGGGGAAAGCGCGATCGAGGCGGCGCTGGCGGCCATGCTCCCGCCTCCCACGGCGTTCCGCGATTACCTTTCCGCGGGCCTCGAAGCGCTGCGGCAGGAACTATCGGCGATCCGACGGGACAATCGCAGGGATTCATCGCCTATCCCCGAAGCAGCGACGCCGGCGTCCGTGCCTGCCGGCGGCATCGAGCTCGACGCCGCGCAAGTGTTTGCGGCGTTTATCGAAGGCTCGTTGCCCCGCGTGCTCGTGGCAAGCGCCGAGCCGTACGAAGCGCTGCTGCACATCGCCTCGGCGGGTGTGAGCCGCCACGATCGTTCCGCGTCTCCCTCCACAGCCACCGCTTGCGACCAGGCGGCAGCCACCTTCGAAGGGAGCCCCCATCACAGGGCGGCGCGCAGCGATGTCGCCGCCTTCGCGCACGCGTCCCTCCGAGACATCGTGGCGCACATTAACGGCACGGTGATCCCGGTGCTGTGCGAGTTGTCGGCCTCCGCTCACGGTGACGATGTGCACCCGTTGCTACCGCTGGCCACCGCCAAGGCGTTGCTCCACCTCGCGGACGTCTTCGGTTCGTTCGCGACGGTTCGGGAGCCTCTTCCTCGTGTCGCCCCTGGGGATGCCGTCGCTTCGTCGCTCGTCAGCCGACTGTGGACGCTTCTCGACGACCGCTACATGGCCTTTCACGGCGACGTGGCGTTCGTGTTGCTCGAACTGGCGAAGAGCCCGTGGCCGAACGTAAGGCAGTCGTTGCAACGTCGCTTCGCCGAGAGGTGCCTCAACCGCGACGGGGCCGGGTGCGCCCGGTTTGCCTCCTACTTCCAAGCGGCATCCGCGCTGTTCGTCGACGGTGCTAAAAATGGTGCCGCCGACACACAGTTCGCGGTTGCCCCGGGCTATGTGTCGGGACTCGTTTCCACGTTGGCCCTCCGCACCACGTCCATGGCCATGGTCGGCGACCAACACCCCACCGACGCCGGTCACGGTGTATTCCCGGGCGAGGAACTCTTGCCAGGGGGCATGATGCTGGCCTTTAAGCCGCTCCGCCAGCGCCACAAGGCGGACGCGTTCCTTACTGAGTCGGTCGCCTATCTCGATCTCGTCGTCGTCCCGATCGTGCGTCAGTTGAGTTGTGTGGCATCACAGGACAACTCGACCTCTCCGCATGCGCAAGCAGCGGCAGGAGGCGCTGATGAAGTGATCGACGCCCGTTTCTTTGCGCAGCTCTTCCGAGGACTGTTGAGCGCATCGCCGCAGCAGGTCACCGCCCAGCTACTGCTGCTTCCCGGTTTGGAAATGGCCGAACGGCAGCAGCTCTGCGCGAATCTCAGCAGCAGCTCACAGCAGCAGCGACTATTACTAGGAGGAGGGGCGAAAGGCGACGTCACTGCCACATCGGACGGGTCCGCCGCCTGGGGTGACTCCGTGGGCTTGTCCTCTCCACCCGACCTGCGTCGCCCGCCGATCGCCGAGAGTCGCCCGTCGCCACAGATCAACCCCCCTTCGTCGTCGTCGGCAGCGGCAACGTCGTCGCAAGCGACAGGTGGCAGTGCGCCACGCTTCGCCGCCGCCTCCGTGGTGGCCCCAAGCGTCACCGCCATGTCCAATATGTGGTGCACGGTATTGGTCGTCCTTCAGCATGTCCTTCGCGATGAAATGGGCATCGCGCCCAACACCAAAGCCCGAAGCGTCGGGGCGTGGGGTCGTGCGACCTCCGTCGCTCCTCCCCTCGCGGGTCCGGACTGGGAGCAATCGGTCGGTCAGTGGCGAAACGCAGTCGCACAGTCCGCGTTTGACGTGTACTTTGATCCGTCCTCAGGCGGCGCCGCGGCCGCAGCAGGGGGATCCGCCGTGGCTGCCGAGGCGCGCTGGCACCGCAGCCTCGACCTCATCGACACCATCCAGGAGTGCGTGCGAACGGCGGGTGAATGCGTCTCGTTCGGCGGGAGTGGGTTCGTCCGCGATGACACCTTGCTCCAGTCAGGCGTCGACGTCGGTACCAACCCGGCCTTGGCGGCCGCCGTCATGTTCACCCTTGGCTCCATCTGTGAGTGCGCCGTGGAAGGGCTATATCGGCTCATCGCGCAGGGACCCGATGCCGCGATGCTACACCGGCCGCTGCTCGTGCTGCTCAGAAGCGCGCTCGCGCTACTCGATGAGCGCGGTCCGTTGTACCGCGCGGCTGCGGCGGGTAAGGCGGCGGAGGACGCCTCACGCGCGGCAGCCGGCGCGGCGCCGGGAGCCGGGGGGCGCGCGGCCGGTGCGCGAGCGGCCGCGATAGCCCCCAGCGCTCTCCAGCAGCAACCGTCGGCCGTCGCTTCGTCGCAGGCAGCGCTGATTCTAGGCGTCCCGCGCGTGAGCAGTGCGACCATTGTCGCCTCCGTCATTGCCCTCATGCGACCGGGGCTGTGCTTCGCGGCGGCGGCGAACACATCGGCCCTTTGGGCGCGACAGGGGCTCCTGCACACCTGGTGCACCGCCGTGATCGATGTGTTGCCGCACTGTCACTACGCCCTTCCCTCGGCCGTGGAGCGCATTCAGGATACCCTGGGCGAGGTCTTGCGCGACGCCGCTCAGCTGCCCCTGTGTCCACTGGTCCTGAAGACAACGTCGCTCGCATCGGACGCCGTCGTTGGCATGTACGCCTTCCTGTTCCGCCTCTACGGCCGCTTTGTGCAGCTCAGGCAGCAGCAGGAGGCGGAGGCAGCCGCGACCTCGGCGAAGGCCGAAAGCGGCGGCATCAAAGGCGCCGCGGAGGGGGCGCTCAGCATCATCACGGCGCCGTTTGAGTTACTCGCGCGGCCGTTCGGCGCTGGGCCCGCGAGCCGCGCCGGTCCGGCGGTCGCCAGTGAACCCGTCTCGGTCGTGGAAGAGGCCGTCGGAAAGCTCAAACGCAACCTAAGGGTCATGGCCGAGACCGTGATGACGTGCCGGCTGCGAACGCACGCGCTGCGGGCTCATCAGGCCATCGCACGGCCTGGCTCGATGGCAGTGTCAGCCTCTGCGCGGCGGCTCCAGGATGTGTGCGACGAGACCGTCAACCGTGTTCTACAAATGGGCCTGTCACAGCTGCCTTCGGAAGCCTTCGCGGCCATCGTGTACACCATGACCCTCAAGGAGGACGGCCGCACGCGCCTGTCCACCCACTCCATCCTGCAGCTGGCACTGTCGCAGCTCGGATCCGCCGCTGCCGTCCACGTGCCGTCTCGCCATGTCGTCGCCGTGGAAAGTTTTTGTAGCTCCATTCCTGCCTTCAGCAGCAGCGCCGGGGGTGGTGCCGGGCCTCTCTCCTTCGAGGCGGCGACTCCGTTGTTTCATTTCCTCGCCGACTACGTGCGGCGCAACCGGCGGGTTTCCGCACCTGGCGGGACAAGCGCCGCGGGCGGCGGCGGGGAGGGCGTCCAGAACCTGTCGCCTATCAACAGCACCCTACAAGGCGACAGTGGTGCGACGGGGGCCTCCGGGACCACGGGCGCGCCTCTCGCCCAGGGGCAGAACCCGTCGGCCTCCACCACCGCCAACGCGACGGTGGGCGGAGGGGGCGCGTCATCTGAGGAAGAGACCGAGGTGCGCGCGCTGTACTTTCTGTATGTCTTTGTGCGGCTTGACCCCGGTAGCCGCTGCACCGTGGACCTGTTATACCACTTGGCCATTTTCGGCAACAATCATTTCGCACTGCCGATGGCGGCGGGCACGGCCGCGATGCTGCTGACAGTACTGCAGCTGCTTCTGCAGTGCATCGGAGATCCGGCGGTGTGGCCGTTGGACTTCGTGGGCAACCCGCGGCTCGCGGTGCTCGCAGGCATGACGTTCCGCGCGTTGTTGGCGTTGTCGCCGAGCGAAACAGCCTTTGTTGCAGGCGCCGCGGAGGGCGTCGCCCGCATCGTGTTTTCTCGCGACCTGGAAAAAGCGCTGCGCATCGCCACGGGTGCGCGCGACCGCTTGGCCCTATTGCTCGAGGGAGACCGCGTGATGGACTCCGCCCGTGCCCGCGACGAGCACCACCAGCTGTCGCTCCTCCTGGCCATGCTGCACGTCACCGCGCCACCAAGGTCCTCCTCCTCTGCCGGAGGGGGTGCGGGAACAGGGGGGCCTGCGTCTGCCCTAAGTGGAGGGGGCAACCTCACCATGCCAGGGTCGTCGCAGCAGCTTGCGCAGGAAACGCATACGGCCACCATCCGCTTATCGCTGCTCGAGCTGCTCAACCGAGACAAGTTCTTCCGCACGTCGCCTCAGAACATCGCCCTGTGGCGTGGCTTGTTTCACGTGTTGTCTTATGATCGCGTGGCGATGGACAAGCTCTTCCGGCACGCGGGCGACATCGGCCGGCTGGCTTTCCTGCCGGGGGCGAAGGAAGGCGAGGGCGACACGAGGGCCCGTTCCCTGCGCCGTCTGTCCTTCGTTTTGCTCGCTGCGGGGTGGGACGCCTCTTCACGTGACGCCCAGCCGCGCCTCAACAGCGTTCGGCAGCTCCTCGTCGACTCTTTCCGCAATTGGCCGGTAACCCCCTTCAACGGCACCACGAAGCCCGACGTGGCCCGGCAGTGCTTCCAAGTGTTTCGCGTGCTCATTGTGCAAATTGCAATGTCGGGCAGTCCCTCAGCGGCAGGAAGCTCGGCCCCAGGAGGTGGTGCCGGGACGGGGGGGTCGAGCGGTGGCGCAGGAGGTGGTCCCTCGTCGGCTGCGTCGCCGATGCATCAGCTCTCGCTGTCCAGCCTGTGGTCCGTCATGATGCCGCACATGGTGAAGACGATGCACTACTTCACGACATTGCAGGACGACGTGACCCCCTCGCCAGGGGAAATCGCGGCCACCGTCGAGTGCCTCAAAATCCTGGACATCGCGTGCACGCTGATGCCGGCCGAGTTCCATCCCTATCGATGGATGTTCGTTGACGACGCGTATCACGAGGCCCAGCTGCAGTGGCGCGCCAACAATGGCCAGATGGCGGCGGTGGGCGGCGAATTCGAGCGTTCCGTCGGGCCACCATCGACGCAGCCTCCACCGTCGGCGGCCGCTGCGAAGATGGCCTCGAACATTGAGAGCAAACTGAGGACGGGGGGAGTGGCAACCGGACCCACGCCAGTGGGGTACTTCCGACCGCTGCTGCTCGCACTGGGAGCCGCGCCAGTCGCAGGCGAAGGCCGCGGGCGCGCCACGTCGCGGTCCACGTACGCCGCCGCCATCACCGACATCCGCCGCGCCATCCCGGATGCGGCGTCGATGGCCCTTTCCGCAACCGCGACAGCCTACCACTGGCGGCTGTTCCGCGCCTCGAGTACTCTGGGGCCGGAGCTTTCATCCGGGCGCCCCGTGAACCCGCAAAGCATCTGGGCAGCGCTTCCCGAAGGGCCCCGGAAGCCCATCTGGTCCATCGCGCAGCGGCCCCGGCCGTTGCTGACGCTGCACGACTTCCACTTTCCCACACTGGATGTCCGCGCGGTGGCGCGGCTGCTCAGCGTCTACGCGTCCGCGACGGATCTCACTGGCGTGCTGGGGCAAGGGGCATTCGGCGACGACGACGACCGTCCCGCCGAGCACGGCGGCGGCGTGAGCCAGTTTGACCTCTTGGACTCGTCGGAAAGTGATGAAGGGGAGTCAGGTGGCCTCGACGATTCCGTCGGCGGCGCCGCGGACGACACTGGCACGTCGTCTCGAAGCTCCAGTCCTCTAGGGGAGGCTCTCACTCGTCCAAGTCGGCATTCGCACGCCGCTCCGCGCATCGGGGGAGGACACGGCGCGCCCTTGGCGCAGGCGACTGCTTTCGGCTACACGGCCGCGGTCCCGTCCGCGGCGCCGGTGTTCAGCGGCCTGACTTGCCTCCGCGGCACGTGCCCCCCGGACTACGAGTACTTTGCGTGGCTGCTCGATTTTGAAGTTAGCCACGTCACGAGGGCGTCCGACTTGGCCGCCGCCGCGTACATGCGCCGTCCATCCGGGAGCAGCTTCGCGTCCAGCCATGGGGGGCCCGCCGACTCAGCGGCAGGGACGACGGGTGCGTTGTCCGCTCCGCCTCAAGCCTCTGGCGGCGGCGCGTCTTTTGTCAACGCGCTTGGCGGCGTCGCGGCATGATCGTGAAAGGTAAAGGGGTGCGAAGGGGGGTGCGTGGCCATCCCTTACCCCCAGCAGCATCGGTTTCGTAACTGGAGAGTGCCGGGGTGCGGTGGTCATTTTTGCCGCTCTCTCTTTGTCGTGGCGCTCTCTCTTTCTCTCGTGGAAACCACTCGCGTCGTTTGATATTGTGGCACAATGGGGCAGTTTTTTTCGGCGCTCGAGTGCGGTCATGTCACAGACGCGCGCATGTCCTCGTGACTGTGTGACGACCCCCTGCCGCGTCAGAAACTCCCGCTACCCCCCTGAAAACACACATGGCCACCGTTTATCGGCCTGTCGACGAGGGTGCCGCGGCTGCCCGCTCGCCACCGCACGTGACCTACGCGTCGTACAATCTCGACTTGCACCGTGTGTGCGATAAGCTCCACGTGCCGGAATTCGTCATCGTGAGCAAGCTGGTCGACTTCGCCCTCCAGCAATCAAAGCGACAGATGGGGTCACCCGCTAGCTCCATGGCGGGTCCCAGCGCGCAAAGCAACGGTGTCGGCACCGACCCGAACAATGCCATGCATGTGTCCTTTCTGCCGACGGATGCCGCAGCAGCGAGCAGTGGCCGCCTGGTCGACCGCGCTGATCACGACAACGTCCGCACGTACAAAGTCACCGCCACGGCAGTCGCGAAGATCAACGCGCGGCGCCCGAGCGGTCTCAACGCCCGGGACGAGGATGAACTCGACTCCGACGACGAGGTATCCCTCGTCCGCGAGGCGACGGAAGGGGGCGAGGCCAGTCCCTACGGCTGCGAAAACAATGTGGTGCTCGTCTGCGGCTCGGACGACTCCGTCACCGTCGAAGTGAAGCCGGTAGCCGGGGCCGCCGCGGCTGCGGACGATGACGCGGATGACGTCGCCCGGGCAGCGGGCAGTGCCCCTCGGCAGCCGCAGCACCGCGTCCAACTGTGGGACGACGTCATCGACCGGGTCGCCATATTTAAGGACTCGGAGGGCCACGGCGGCCTCACCATGCACGTCGACTACCACCGTCCGTGGTGGTCGTACGTGCTCGCGGTGGTCTCGGTCGTTCTCACCGGCGTCGCGTGGAGCGCCACCGCATTTGGCTCCCATTCCGTTCCAGAGCGCACCTCGCCCTACGTGAACCCGCATGGGGGAGGGGGAGGAGTCGGCCGCGGCAATGTGTATGCGACGAATCTGCAGCATCACCACGCCGACGACGATCTGTCCGCAGCCGACGCCTCATCGTACAACTTTCACGCCACGCTGAAGCTGTTCACCTACTTGTACACGGGCAGCTTTCTGCTCGTGGCCATCTTTCTTATTTTTTCTTGGCAGTTGTCCTGGAGGGACCACCGCGACCTCCGCAAGCCGCGCCTGGTGCTGCGCCTCGCGCTGTGCAGCGTCACCGGCGGCCTCGCGAAGCTGCTCTTCGTGCTCTCGCTGATGCTCGTCATCACGACCACGCACATCGTCATCTACGGCGCCCTGCCGTTCGTGTTCATCTCATGCCACCGGTTCGTCATCGGCCGCCACCGCGTGCTGCTCGACATGATCGGCGGCGCGCTGATTCTGGCCGGGTCCGCCATCCTGTTCGCAGGGGAAATTGAGGAGCAGCGCAACAGCACGGTGGCCCAGCGCTCGGGCGCGTTCGTCGCGGCCATCACCGCGGCCGCGTTGGAGGCGATCCACCGCGTCTCCCTCAAGTACCTCCGCCCGTTCTTCAGCCACCGGATGGTCCTCTCCGGCATGATGACGAGCACGTGCGTCATGCTGCTCATCTTCGCCGCGGCGTCCAGCTCGCTCGACGCCCCATCCGGTCGACATCGCGCCACCCGGGGCCTCCAGGACATGGACGCGCACTCCCTCATCCGCATCGCTGTTTCCATCGTGGCTCTCTGCGCGTCAGCCTTCCTGGACCTGGACACGGCGAGCTTCTTCGACGTGCTCACGTACAGCGCGCTCGGTACCGTGCTCTGCCCGATCGCCATTGCCTTGTTCCACGTGTTTGAGCTGCCCCACACCAAGCTGGGATATGAGATCGGCAGCTGTCTGGCTGTCGGGGCGGGCATGGCCGCGGTGCTCTGGTCAGGCATGCGCCACCGTCGCCGCGTTCGGCTCACGATCGTAACTCGCGAGTGACGGCAGCGGCGGGGGATTCAAAACATGAGAGGTAACATGCCAGCCCTCATGCTTCGCGCCGAACGAAGGGTGAGGCGTTGTGGTCAACAGCCTCAAGCGCGAAATTTGCGTTGCATCCCTGTAAGCACTGCGATTTTTTCCATACAGAAGTCCCCCTCCTGCCACTTGTTGTGCTAATGCTGCGCGCTTGCTGCCCCCGCCATGCGCCACGGATGCCCATGATCGCATTCCGCTACGGCGGTGCGGCGCGCAGCGGCTCATCCAGCACCCACCCGCTGCCCCATGCCGCCGGCACCCCGACGTCAGCCGCGATCGGCGGCGGCGCGACACCGGCGGTGACGTACTATACGAAGCGGACCCTCCCGCTGAAATATCAGCCCCAGCGGTTCACGGATGAGGAGGCCGACGCCGTGCGACTTGGCGGCGCGTCACCATACGCCGATACGAAGCCCAAGAGGAAGTAGTGGGAGCAACCCGATGGCCCCATCACCCGCCCCCCATTTTGACCATTGTGGGAGAGAGGCGACTCGAGGAAAAGGGACCCACCGCGCGCGTGAGGAGGGGCGTTCTCTGGGACAATGAATGATCGAGCGATGCATGCGGGGTTGCGTGATCACGTCCTCCCTCACACACACTCCAACTTTCGGCTCTCTCTCTCTCTCACACTCACCCGTTTCTACCCGCGGTTACGCTCCGCGCGCAATGAGCCACCGTTACGTCGACCCATTCTCCGAAGGCGCGCCACCGCCGCTGGGGCACCCATCGTCGTCCGCCCAGTCGCAGGGCTCCGCGGCGTCCAGTCGCGGCGCGCCATCCTCCGCTTCCACATATTCCGCGCCAACCTTCCGGCGGGACGCGAACGACGACGAACGCGCCCCCCGGCCGGACTCGCCGCCCCGTCTTTCGGTGGGCAGCCGTGGGAAGGGCGGCGCCGCCTCGGCCCCAAATGCTTCCTCCTCGTCCATGATCATCGCGCAGAATTTGTACAAAAGCGCTGCTGTCACAAACGACGATCACATTCCGCTGCGGCCGGCGTCGTCACGAGGGGGCCTCGGCGCAGCCGGACGGCCGCAACTCCTTGTTTGTTATTTGTGCGGCCAGCAGTTTGGCACCAACTCGCTTAACATTCACCGTCCACAGTGCTACGTGAAACGGTTGATTCAGTGGGAGCGTGGCGCCCTCGGCCTCCGGGGGCCGAAACCACTCTCACCTGACGAGTGGGCGGCACAGCATTGCCTGCAGGGACAAGAAGACGTCCCTGTCGGTGCCCTTCGCGGCGGAGGCGCGACGGCACAGGACGCGCTCCACGCGTTCAATGAAGCCCAGTTCAACGGTTTCACGGACAGAGCGCTGGTGCCGTGTCCAACCTGCGCCCGAAAATTTCTACCCGATCGGCTGCAGGTGCACATGCGCAGCTGCCGACCGGGGCACTCCGCCAGGCCGGTCGGATCGACAAAGCGCCTCACCCCGCCTCCAGAGCACACCGGAGCGACAGCGACGCCGCCCGACACCGCTCCAAGACCAACGCTGGACGAGCTTAGAATGGCTCGCCGACGTGGTGAGTCCCTACGTGCCTCCCACGGCCGAGGGCCCGAGGCTGATGCGACGCGACCCCCACCGCCGCCACTTGCCGCCCCTCAAGAGGACGGCGGCCAGAAGTGGGATGGCGGGGAACCTCACCGAGACACCGTGGCCGCTGACGCGTTTCCGGACGATCCACGGCGCAGCAGTCCCCAACCGTTCCGCCCCCCTCCTCCCGCCCACGCAGCTCGAGTGGCCTCGACGAGCCCATCCCTGACCGCTGGCAGCAGCCGGAGGCCGACCGCATCCGATTCAATGGCACCCGCGAGGCTCGTCGCCTCTCGTTCAGCACCAGGGAGTCACGATGACGACCTCGTGCCGTGCACGTACTGCGGCCGCAGGTTCGCGCCCAACCGCGTGGAGAAGCACCAGGACGTCTGCATCGAGCGGCGTACCATGAAGCCCGCCGCCGCCTCGGGGGGCCCTTCCGTGACGGGTGCCCCGCTGCGCCCTGCATCACCCAGCGCATCGCAGCGCAACGCTACAACGAATAAGGTCGCCGAGCACCCTTCCGCGAATGTGCCGCCCCCGGCCGGCCACCGTCGCGCAACGACGCCGGTCAAAGTCGGCGGACCGAACCGCACATCGCCGCCCCCCGCGGTGCAATCCTCCTCGTCGCCGCTTAGCGTGGCTCAGATGGCGTCCAAGTTTTGCCACGAGTGCGGCACGCCCCGGGTCATCGCCACCCAGAAGTTCTGCGCCGAGTGCGGATCCAAGTTCCTCCCTTGAGGGGACCTCAATCCCATCACGGTCGTCTCACCACTCCTGCGAGGGGGCGG
>ERZ1292633.1606-Hain-H41-02um-R1-1606-length-24224-cov-6_pt1 | contig 24224 bp, 24 predicted proteins | sample MGYA00564406_ERZ1292633 | MGnify/ENA primary metagenome ERZ1292633 (study PRJEB36523, sample SAMEA6512639) | groundwater metagenome | collected 2019-01-08 | study: AquaDiva: Metagenomics assemblies of 32 groundwater samples | reverse complement strand
CACCAAGGAGAAAGTCTATGATCGAAGTAAAAGCGACAAGCATGGCCGATGGGGCCGATGCCGTGAGTGCAGATATGTTGTCTGCACTACAAGCCGATATGGCGGGCCTGCGGGCGCGGGTTGAGGCGCAGAATGTGCACCGGAGCCGGTTGCCGCTCGACGGCGTCAAGAGTGCGTTCGATCCGGCACGCGCCGCGTTTGTTGATCGCTATTTGCGGCGCGGAATTGACGCGGGCGTCGAGCTGAAAAGCCTATCCAGCGCGAGCGGACCAGAGGGCGGCTTTGCCGTGCCGCAGGAAACCGATGCGTTGATCGAAGCGACGCTCAAAGCCATTTCGCCCATCCGTGCGATTGCCAATGTGGTGAGCACAGGGTCTGCCGGGTATCGCAAGCTGATCGCGGTGGGCGGCACGGCGTCGGGTTGGGCCAGCGATGTGGCCGCACGCCCCGGCACCGCAACCCCGACCTTTGCCGAGATCATCCCGCCGAGCGGTGACCTGTACGCCAATCCTGCGGCGAGCCAGGCGATGCTCGACGACGCAAGCTTCGATGTCGAGGCATGGCTGGCCGACGAAGTAGCGCGGGAGTTTGCGCGCGCAGAAGGGGCGGCGTTCATCATCGGCACCGGGGTCAATCAGCCCAAGGGCTTTACTACTTACGCCACCAGCAATGCGGTCGATGGGGTGCGGCCATTCGGCACGATCCAGACCGTAGCGTCGGGGGCGGCGGGCGCGTTCATGGCGGCAAATGCGCAGGACAAGATCATCGACCTCGTCCATGCGCTCAAAGCGCCCTATCGCCAAGGCGCGGTGTTCGTGATGGCGAGCGAGACATTGTCGCGCATCCGCAAGATGAAAACCAATGACGGTGCGTTCCTCTGGTCGCCAGGACTGATCGTGGGACAGCCGGGCAGCTTGCTCGGTTTCCCGGTGGTCGAGGCCGAAGATATGCCAGCGGTGGCGGCGGACAGCCTGTCGATTGCGTTCGGCAATTTCCGGTCCGCCTATGTCATTGCCGATCGCGGCGAAACCAGCGTGCTGCGCGACCCCTATACCAACAAGCCGTTCGTGCATTTTTACAGCACCAAGCGCGTTGGCGGGGCGTTGGTGAACTCCGAGGCGATCAAGCTGATGAAGTTCGCGGTGAGTTAGTGGGATCCTCCCCCTCCCTGTTCAGGGAGGGGGCTGGGGGGTGGGTTCGATTACCCGAAGACACCCACCCCTAACCCCTCCCTTAAAAGGGAGGGGGAATAAGAAGGTGACACCTCACCTCCATCTCCAACGCTCCGGCCTTCGCCGGAGCACAGCGATCTTCCTCTGCAGGCCAGGATTTTATTCCATCAGAAAGGCACAGCCATGCCCATATCAACGACGTTTTTTGCCGATCTGGTGCGCGAAACGAGCAACGCCACCGGAGCAGGCGCGTTCGTTCTGTCAGGCGCATTGCCGGGGCACCGGCGCTTTGCCGACGCGGTGCCGCTGGGCACCGATTTCTGTTATGCGATTGCCGGCATCACCACCCCAGCCGAATGGGAAGTGGGGACCGGGCAGATCGATGCGCAGGGGCGGCTGGTGCGGGCCAGCGTTTCGGCGTCTTCGGCGGCGGGGGCGCTGGTGCCGTTCACGGCGGGGCTGAAAAGCGTCGCGCTGACGGCCACGGCCAATTGGTATGCGACTGTGGCGTTGAAGGGCGAGCCGATCAACGACACCACCATCGGCCAGACGGTGCCATCCTCGATTAAAGCAACCACGCTGACGGTCGGTAATAATGGCACGGTTTTTGGAAATAATGACATCAGAGTCGAGGGGGTTGGCGCGAGTTACCCGTCCTTCTCGATGAGCAGCAGTGACACAAATCAAACAGCAGCATTCTTTATCCACCCCGATGGTTCATTGGCGTTCAGGGCGGTAACCGGGGGTGCGCTCTATTTCGACACCTACAACGGCAATTTTCAGGTCAGGGGTTCAGGGACGGGTTTTAACACGCTGCTGGATTTCAATGCGGCTGCTCTGCGCGCGGGTAACGATAATGCGCGCACATTGGGCACCGCTGCGTTCCGCTGGAGCACAATCTATCTGGGTAGCAGCCCGGTGGTGACGTCGGACGAACGGGACAAAGTTTGGCACGGTGGATTGAACGCGCTGGAAATTGTGGCGGCGCTGGAGATTGCGGCCTCAATCGGCCTGTATCAATGGCGCGATGCGGTGGAGGTCAAGGGCGCGGATGCACGTGCAGGTGGGGCGCGGCTGCATGTCGGGGTCAAGGCGCAGCAAGTGTGGCGCATCATGGCCAAACATGGACTGGTCGAGCCGATCAAGCGGCAGGGCAGACGCGGCGGCAGGCCGGGCAAGACCCCCTATGCATTTCTGTGCTGGGACGAATGGCGCGACGAGAGGGACAGGCGGCGAAGGGGCAATCGTTATGGTGTGCGCGCCGACCAGTTGACGCTGTTTGTGGTGGCGGCGCTTGCTTCAAAAATGGCTAGCATCGCATGATTGGCGCGCCGATTTCTTCGCGCGCGTTGAGTGATGCGGGGCTGCGGGAGCTTGCCAGCGAATGGGGCGGTAATCGCCCCGCTGCTGCGGGTAGCCGCAGCGATGGCCCTGTGCGCGTAGGTCGCGCTGACCGGACGGTGACGCCGGGGCGGTAGCAGGTCAAAATCCTCTCCCCTTGAGGGAGAGGATAGGCAGGCTTGCGAGCTTGCTCGCTAGGCGGACTTGGAGAGGGGGTCTGCCCGCTCAGGAGAAAAAACCCCTCTCCCAGCTCCATCTAGCCTCGCCAAGTGGCTCAGCAAGATTTTGCATCCCTCTCCCGCAAGGGGAGAGGGGTTTCCAGTGCATTCCCCTATTTCGGAGAGACATAATGACCCTGATGATCAAGGATCCGGGCAGCCGGATCGACTATGCGTTCGATTGGAACGCCGCCTATCTCGACGGACAGATGCTGGTGGCCAGTAGCTGGAGCATCGACCCCGTTCAGCCAAGCGGCGTCACGGTGGATGCGCATGCGTTCGACATGGTGCGGACCAGCGCAACGCTGTCCGGCGGGGTGGAGGGCGTGAGTTACCGCGTCACCAACCGCGTTACCCTGTCCGACGGACAGATTGACGAACGCAGCCTGGTGCTGCGCGCGGAGCAACGGTGATGGGTGCGCCAGATTTCATGGGGGAGGCAGGGCCTGTGCCGCTGGGGGCGACGATAGCCGAGGCGCGCGCTTTTTTGCGGATGGGCGCGGGCGTTGACGATGCGGTGCTGGCGGGGTTGCTGCGCAGTGCGACCGCGCAGTGCGAGCAGTTCACCGGATTGGCGCTGGTCGCGCGCGAGGTGAAGGAAACACAGGTCATTACGGGCGCATGGCAGCGGCTGGCGTTGTTTCCAGTGTCGGCGATTACGAGCGCTGAGGGTGTGCCAGCCGAAGGCGCGGCATTCGCGCTGGGCATATCAGATTATGCCATCGACCTGGACTGCAACGGCGCGGGCTGGGTGAAGGTCGCGCAGCAGGGCGCAGCGGGCCGTGTGCGGGTAACCTATCGTGCTGGCATAGCGGGAAGCGCGGGCGAAGTGCCCGATAGCCTGCGCCAAGGGATTATCATGACGGCAGCGTATCTGCACCGTGCGCGCGACGGGGATGGTGATGGCGCGATTCCGGCGGCAGTGCGCGCGCTGTGGCAGCCGTTTCGGCGGATGCGGTTGTCATGAGTATGTTAGCAAGCGCCAAAGCGGCGCTGATCGCGGCATTGCGCGGAGACGCGGCGCTATCGGCGCTGGTCCACCATATCGACGATGGCGAGGCAAAGGCGCCGCCCGTCCCCTATGGCCGCGTGGCTGAGGCGAGCGCAGCCGAATGGGGCGCGAAAGACCGACCGGGGCATGAGGTGCGTTTTGAGTTGTCCTTTGCCGACCGGGGCGACGGGGTGCGGCTGGACGCGATTGCGGCGGCAGCCTTGGCGGTCATTGCCGCGATGCCGCGCGTCATCGACGGCTGGGAAACGGGCGGCTTTGCGGTGCTGCGGACACGGCAGGCGCGCGGGCGCGGCGGTGTCAATCAAGTGGCGATCAGCCTGCGTTTGCGGGGTTGGCGGGCGAATTGACGCGATCAAATTCGATCTCTCATTCCCGTTCGTGCTGAGGAGGGACTGAGCGGCAGTCGAAGGTCCGTCTCGAAGCATGTCCTTCGAGACGCCATTTCGATGAACTCAATGGCTCCTCAGGACGAACGGATTTCTTTTATTTCATCTAGCACTTCGGAGAAAGAACATGGCAATCGAAAAAGGCAGCGCGTTTCTGCTCAAAATCGGCAATGGTGCGGTGCCCATTGCCTATGCGACCGTCGCGGGGCTGCGCACAACGCAGCTGTCGATCAACGGCGACGCGGTCAATGTGACGAACAAGGATTCGGGCTGTTGGCGCGACTATCTGTCGGGCGCGGGGGGGCGATCGGTCAGCGTCGCGGGCGCGGGGATATTCACCGGATCGGCGGCGGAGGTGCGGGTGCAGAATAATGCGCTGTCCGGCACCATCGACGATTATGAGCTTAGCTTCGAGAGCGGGGCAAAGATGCGCGGGCGCTTCCTCGTCACGCGGCTCGACCATAGCGGCGATTATAATGGCGAGCGTAGCTATACTTTGGCGCTGGAAAGCAGCGGTCCGGTGGCGGCGTTGTGATCTGCCCTTTCCCACTCGTGAACGAGCGCGGGCTGTGAGTTTTCCGGTGAATCCCGTGCGCGGAGAGGCCGGGGTGGCGGGTTATCGCCTGCGCCCCTCTTTTGCGGCGCTGGTCGCGGCAGAGACGGAGCTGGGGCCGCTGTTCGCGCTGGTCGAGCGCGCGGCGGGCGGCGAATTGATGCTGGCCGAGGTGGCGGCGCTATTCTGGCATTTGATTGACCCAAGGCCCGGTGATTTGACGCGTGAAGCGTTCGGTGAGGCGCTGTGCGCGGGTGGGCTGGCCGCGCTGACGCCGCCGCTGCGCATTGTGCTGGGCCAGATATTGCAGGGGGCGTGAGGCGTGCGGTTCGCGGACGGTGCGCGCATGCTCGCGGGGCAGGCGGGGTTGTTGCTTGGCTGGCGTCCGCAAGATTTTTGGGCGGCGACGCCCGAGGATCTGGCGATTGCGCTGGGCGCGCTGCGGCCCGCCGGGGAGCCGGTCGCAGACGCGGCGATGCTGTCACAATTGAAGGAACAATTTCCCGATGAGTGATCAATTGGATGGGCTGGTTGTCGGCGTGCGTGCTGACACTGGTGCCTTTGCCGCCGATGTGGCGGAAATGCGCGCGGCGCTAGAAGGGCCGCTGGTCGATGGGGCGCAAGCGGCGGGGGCTGCGATTGAGGCGACGCTGCTGCGCGCGGTGCGGACGGGAAAGTTTGGATTTGACGATCTGCGCCGCACTGCTCTGTCGGTGATGGCCGAAATTGCGCGCAGTGCGGTGAGCAACGCCTTGCCGGGCGGTGGCGGGAGCGGCGGGCTGCTGGGGCTGGTGGGGCAAGTGCTGGGTGCAGCGCTGGGTGCACCGGGCCGCGCGACGGGCGGTCCGGTAGGGCCGGGGCGTGCCTATATGGTCGGCGAACGCGGCCCTGAATTGTTCGTGCCGACATCATCGGGGCGGATCGAGACGGGATCTGCGCGGGGTGGGCGCGACATTCGCATCACCGTCAATGTCGGCGGCAATGTCGGCGGGGGCGACCCCACACGCATGGCGGCGAGCGGACGGCAAATTGCCCAAGCCGTGCGCCGCGCGATTGAAAATGCAGGAGAGTGAGCGATGGGATGGTGTTTTGCGCCGCCGCTACGCGCCCATGGCGAACAGCGCGCGATGGCGACAATCAAGCGGTTTGACCCGCGCTTTTGGACCGTCAATTTCCCGCGCCCGATGATGGCAAGCGTGGTTTGCACCGCGCATGACGCATTGCGCGTGGCGTGCTCGTTTACGGGGCGCGACAACCTCGCCGGGCTGATTTGGGAGGCGCAGGACAAGTGGGATCACCCACTGCTCGCCTATGCCACGAGCCGTGATTTTCGCAATTGCCGGTTGCGGTTTCGCTGGCGCGCGTCGGGGGTCAAGCCGCTCGACGCGGTGCACGGACCGACGCTGACCATCGAGGGACGCGACGCCAGCGGCGCGGCGCGTAGCTGGTATGTGCGGCTGTGGAACTATGCGACCGGAACGCCGCAGGACGCGCAGATCGACATTGATTTTGCGAGCGTGGCGGGCGGATTCTTGCACCCCGCTGAGGCGGACCCGGTGTGGGCGGGCGATGTTGACCGGATCATGCTGTCGCTGGTGCCGGGTGATTATGATGGGATGCCAAGCGACTATGCTGCGATGAGCGATGCGTGGGTGGAGCTGAGCGACATCAGCTGCGATGGATCGGGTTCGGTGCTAAGCATCGGCGACGCGATGGTGCCTGTGCACGACTTGTCCATGGCGACAGCCTATGACGATAGTTACAACCAGACCCCGGCGCGAATAGCGCGGCAAGTCGAGGCGCTCGGCTATACGGGGCCGCTGCTCCATTATGTCGGGATGAGCCATTATCCGCGATTGGCCAAGAGCGGAGGCGCATGGTTGGCGACCGTCAGCGGCGGGGCGCTGTGCGAGCCAACGCGGGCGTGGCACGCAGGCTTGGCGGCGGAGGTTAAGGCGCGAGGGTGGCGGCTGATCTGGTCGCTATCTTATGAATTGTTGGCCGAGCTTTGCCCGCAAGACTGGATGCAACGTGCGGGGGACGGTGCGCCTGCGCTGACAGCGTGGACCCCGCCATCGGCATTGCTGTCGCCAGCGAAGACGGAAGCGATGGACTATCTGGCGCTGGTGGCGCGGGCGTTTGTTGGCCTGTCCAAGGCGGCGGGGCTGGCAGTTGATTTCCAGATCGGCGAGCCGTGGTGGTGGATTACGCAGGATCGCAAGATTTGCCTGTATGACGCGGCGACGACGGGCGCGCTGGGCGCGGCGAGCGTGGCGATTCCGGACATGGGCGCGGCGCTGAACGCGGCGCAAGTGATGATGCTCGACGCGGCGGGCGCGATATTGGCGACATCGACGGCGGCGCTCAGCGCAGCGGTGCGTGACGAGGCGGGCGCGGGCGGGGCGAATGTGCATCTGCTAACCTATTTGCCGAGCGTGCTCGACCCCGCGATGCCCGAGGCAAAGCGCGCCAATATGCCGCTGGGCTGGGCACATCCGGCGTTCGATGTCTTGCAAATAGAGGATTATGACTGGGCGTCGCGCGGCCAAGCGGGAATGAGCGAGGCGGGGCGCAGCGCGGTGGCGGCGCGGCTATATTATCCGCCCACCAAGACTCACTATCTGGCGGGGTTTGTGCTGAACGTAGCCGACCGTGCGCAGTGGGGCGCGATTGCCGAAGCCGCCGCGCGGAGCCGCGCGTATGGCGACGCCGCGACCTTCATCTGGGCGCTGCCGCAGGTTGCGCGTGACGGCTTTACCGCTTTTCCAACCGATATAGGAGCTTCAGCCGTGCAGCCATTTGATGATGTGGATTTCCCGATTGCGCTGGGGCGCGAGGCGCAGGTGGTGGCCGAGTTTTCGACCGCGATCATCACCGGACAATCGGGGTCCGAACAACGCGCGCCCGATTGGGACAATGCGCGGATGCGCTATGATGCGGGGCCGGGTATCCGCAGCGAAGGTGATGTGCGGATGTTGCTCGATTTTTATCGGGCGCGGCGCGGCCCGGCGATAGGCTTTCGGTTCCGCGACCCGTTTGATTTTGCGGCTGCGGAGCAAGTCATCGGCGCGGGCGACGGGGTGCGCACCGACTTTGCGCTGGTCAAAAGTTACGGGAGCGCGAACGGCGCGCCGCTGCGGCGGATCACGCGGCCCGTGGCAGCTAGCGTGACGGTGAGCGTGACAGGAATCGCGGCAACGGGGTGGGTGCTGGCCAGCGGCGGCGTGGTGCGTTTTGTAGCGCCGCCTGCGTCGGGCGCGGCGGTTGTGGCCTCATTCACGTTCGACGTGCCGGTGCGCTTTGCCGATGATCGGCTGGAGATTTCGCGTGCCACTTTCCTGGCTGGTGAAATGGCGAGTGTGCCTTTGATCGAAGTGAAGGAAGCCTGAGGTGGCCGCGTGGCTGGAGAGCAATGTGGTGCCATTGGCGTGGTGCTGGCGGATAGAGCGGCGTGACGGCGTGACCATCGGCCTGACGACGCATGACGCGGCGGTGGAGATTGACGGGTTACGCTATGCGCCGACGCCGGGGATGCGCCCGTCAGCAATCCACCAGCGGGCGGGGTTGGACGGTGCTTCGTTCGATATTGAAGGTGCGCTTGATAGCAGTGCGATTTCGGCGGAGGATTTGGCGCGGGGGCGCTGGGATGGCGCAGCATTGACGCTGTTGGCGGCGAATTGGCAGGCGCCAGACATCGAACCCGTGGTGATTGCGCGGGGGCGCGTAGGTGCCGTGAGCAGCGACGGAGCGGGCTTTACCGCCGAATTGTCGGGGCGCGATGCGTCGCTCGATGCGCCCTTCATTCCCGAAACATCGCCCGAATGCCGCGCCGAATTGGGCGATGCGCGGTGCCGTGTCGCTATGGCCGGGCGAACATATAGGGCCAAGGTCGTGGCGGTGGAGAGCGATGCTTTCACCTTTGACCGGACATGGCCTGATGGGGTTATGGACTTTGGCAGGCTGCGCTGGCTGTCGGGTGACGCACGCGGGCTTAGCGCGGCGATCATCGCGCAAGTGGGCGGTCGGGTCCGCATTGTCGGCGCGAACAGGGCAGTGATAGGTGCGGGCACAATTGCGGAGCTGGCCGAGGGTTGCGACAGAAGCGCCGCGACTTGCGCTGCGCGTTTTGCCAACATCTCCAACTTCAGGGGGGAACCGCATTTGCCGGGGCTCGATTTGTTGACGCGATTCCCCGGTGGATGATGTGGCACATATCGTTGAATCAAACGCCGCTCGTGCTGAGGAGGGACAGAGCGACAGTCGAAGGCCCGTCTCGAAGCATGCCCTTCGAGACGCCATTTCGATGAACTTAATGGCTCCTCAGGACGAACGGGATACCCTGAGGCTTAGTTCGGGAATAGCACGCCGCGCTTGGGCGGAAGCGGTGGCGCTGGTTGGCACGCGATACCGCCTGCATGGGCGGAGCGCCGAGCATGGCCTGGATTGCGTGGGTTTGGTGGCGTTGGCCTATGCACGGGCGGGGCTGCGGTTTGCGCCGCCGCCCGATGATTACCGGTTGCGCGGAGATGCGATGGGGCGGGCCGCCGGGTTGCTAGAGCAATCGGGTTTTGCCCGGATTGACGGCGGCAAGTGGCTTTGCGGCGACGTCCTCCTCATTCACGTCGGGGCCGGGCAGCAGCATTTGATCCTCGGCTCCCCGCACGCGCACATCCACGCGCATGCGGGGCTGCGGCGCGTGGTGATGACACCCGGTGCGCCCGCTGGCCAAGTGCTGGGACATTGGCGATTTGCAAAGACATATTGAGGCAATCTGATCATGGCAACCTTGGTTTTGACGACAATCGGCACCGCCGTCGGTGGCCCAATAGGCGGCGCGATAGGTGCGTTGCTCGGCCAAGCGGCGGATGCGCGGATATTTGCGCCGCCGGGCCGCAAGGGGCCGCGCCTGTCCGATTTGCGCATACAGACGTCGAGCTATGGCAGCGCCATTCCGCGCCTGCTGGGGCGGATGCGGGTGTCTGGGACGGTGATCTGGGCGACCGATTTGACCGAGCATCGTAACCGTTCGGGCGGTGGCAAGGGCCGCCCATCAACAACCAATTACAGCTATTCGGCGAGCTTTGCAGTCGCACTGTCGTCGCGGGCGATAGAGGACGTCGGGCGGATATGGGCTGAAGGGAATATCTTTCGCGGGCAGGACGGAACATTCAAATCGACGGTGGGGTTCAGGCTGTATCGCGGGGGTGAGGATCAGCCGGTTGATCCGCTGATCGCGTCGGCGGAAGGTGTGGCAAATTGCCCGGCCTATCGCGGCCTAGCCTATGCGGTGTTCGAGGATATGGACCTCTCGCCCTTTGGTAACCGCATCCCTTCGCTCAGCTTTGAAGTCATCGGCGATGCGGGTGTATTGAGCGTGGGTGATGTGGTTGCCGACGCGCTGGATGGGCCAAGCCTGGTGGCGGCGACACCTGTGATAGAAGGCGCTGTGCAAGTGGGCAGCACGCGGCGCGAGGCGGTCAGCGCGCTATTACGGTTGGTGCCCGTGCAGAGCGACGTGGTGACGGGCGTCTGGCAGGTGGGAGAGAGTGAAACGCCAGTCCATAGTATCGGTGAAGCGGCGAACAGCGATGGGCGTGCAAGAGAGCGTATACATTATGCCGCGTCGGACAAGCGACCGACCCAAATCGCGCTTGGGTGCTACGACCCGCTGCGCGACTTCCAGTCAACGGTGCAAATGGCGCGGGTGGCCGGGGGGAATGGTGCGGTCGAGCGGATTGACTTAGCGATTGCGGCGAGCGCCGGATCAGCCAAGGCGATTGTCGGAACTTTGGCGGGCGTTGCCGCCGAGGCAAGCGCGCAGCGCGAGCGGCCATCAGGATTCGCCGCGCTGGCCGTGCCGATGGGTGCACGCGCCGCGTTTGAGGGCAAGAATGCGCGCATAACCGAGCGCAAGATTGAGGGCGCGCAGATGCTGCTGACCCTCGACGAAGCGCCGCCGCTGCTATGGCGAGACGCGGGCGCGGGTGATGGTGGCCGCAGCATCTTGGCACCCGATCAGGCGATTGGGACCAGTGTCGGGAACATCCTGGATTTACCAGCATGGAATGAGGGCGGGTTTGGATTTATTGGCGGCCTCTCGCTCGCAGCAGCTGGGAGCGGCGCGGGTTGGCGCGGCGCGGTGGTCGAAGTGAGCGCATCGGCTGGCGCGCTGCCAACACACATCGGTCCAATCAGCCCGACCCCTGTTTTGGGGATGGTGGCGGCGGTGTTTAGCGCAGCGCAGGCGGCCTTGCTCGACACCGCAGGCTGGATCGATGTTGATTTACTCCGCGACGACATGGCGCTGACCAACGCACCCGATACCGATTTATTGGCGGGCGCGAACCTGGCGATGGCGGGCGATGAGCTGTTACAATTTGGCCGCGCCGAACCGATGGGTAACCGGCGCTGGCGATTGTCGCGGCTGTTACGCGGGCGGATCGGCACCGACGATGCGATGCTCGCGCTGGGCGCTGGGCAGGCATTCACCATGATCGATGCGCCGTCGTTACTGCCGTTGCCGTCGGTGGTTGGGCTGAACAGCGTTGGTGCTGGCGGGCAGGTGGCGTTGAGCGGGCCGGGCGATACAGCGGCGGTCGTTGTGCCGATCCTCTCTGGCGCGCGGGCTTCGCGCCCACTCTCTCCCGTTCATTTGACCCGTGAATGGGCCAGTGACGGTGCATTGATCCTGAAGTGGATCCGCCGCAGCCGGAACGGATTTATCTGGGCCGATGGTGTGGACGTGCCGTTTGACGAGCGGTTCGAACATTACCGTATCGCTATTAGTTCTGGCGTTTCGATGGCCGAGATGACGAGCGAAACGCCGACCATGACCCTTTCATCGGTGCGCATAGCCGAGTGGCGCGCGGTGGCGGCGCATATCACTATCGCAGTTCGCCAAGCTGGCGAATCGGGCGACTCGCCGCCCCTGACTTTGACCATCGCAATCTGAGTTAATCATCAAGGAAATAGATATGCCCGATTCGTTGACTACGGCGCGCTTGGCCTTGCCATTACTGGTAGCCGGGCAGGCACAAAAAGAAATCACCCATAATGAAGCGTTGACTTTGATTGACGCGCTGCTGTTTCCAGTAGCGGAATCGGTGGAACAGAACGCACCGCCCGCCGCGCCAGCGCCGGGGCAATGCTGGTTGGTTGGCGCTGCTCCGACGGGGCTATGGACAGGAAATGCGCATGCGCTGGCGCTGTGGACCAGCGCAGGATGGCGGTTTGCCACGCTTCCGCAAGGATCACGAGTCGCGGTGGGGAGTAGCCGGACGCTGTGGAATCGCGGTGCGACAGGTTGGCAAAGTGCAACCAGCATTGCCCTACCCACAGGCGGCACGACTATTGATAGCGAATGCAGAGCGGCTGTTACGGCTCTTGTGCAGGTGCTTCGTGTTACTGGAATCATTGTCGATACTTGATGCAAAGCGCCCGCCATCGCTTTTCACTGAATCAATTTGTGTTGCCAAAGCGCCACATTTGTTGAAAACCCGACTTGCGCAGGGCTGGGAGTGGCGGTAAGGCACTCCTTGAGCGTTGTTCGTTCAATAGAGAAGGGGATTACCAATGAGGAAGCTTGCCGTTGCCCTGGCACTTGCTTCCACCGCCTTGGCTTCGCCCGCGCTTGCGCGCGACGATTCATGGTATGTGGGAGTTGAAGGCGGCGTAATGCTGGTTGAGGACCTGAGCCTCGATATCGGCACAGCTGCAGATGCAGCAACCGTCAACCACGATTATGGCTATGATTTCGGCGGTGTCGTCGGATATGATTTCGGCGGTTTCCGTGCAGAAGTCGAAGTAGCCTATCGTCAGGCTGATTCCGAAAGCATTAACGTCACGGCCGGCGGTATCCCTGCTGGTGCGCGTAACAATGCATTCAACACCAATTTCCGTGGCACCACGCCAACCAACGGTTCGGTCAGCGCGCTCAGCTTCATGCTGAACGGGATGCTCGACTTTGGTGATGATGATGGCATGCAGGGTTTTGTTGGTGCTGGTGCGGGTGTTGCCCGTACGAGCCTGATAAACGTCTACACGTCGCCGCCATGGTTGGATGATTCGGATACCGGATTTGCGTGGCAAGTGATTGCTGGCGTTCGTTCGCCGATCACGAACAACATTGATGCGGGTCTTCGCTATCGCTTCTTCAACGCGGACAATGTTGGTCTGGTTGATCGCGGTGGCCGTGACATCAGCACACGGATGCGTTCGCATTCGCTGATGGGCACATTGACCTATAATTTTGGCGAACCGGCTGCACCTCCTCCGCCGCCACCTCCGCCTCCTCCGCCGCCACCTCCGCCACCTCCGCCACCTCCGCCTCCGCCACCTCCTCCTCCTCCGGTGTGCAACAGCGGACCGTATATTGTGTTCTTCGATTGGGATAAGGACGCCATCACTGCTGATGCCGCCCAGACCCTCGATAATGCAGTCAGCGCTTATGCTAACTGCCGTAACACATCGGTGATGATCGCTGGTCACGCTGACCGTTCTGGCCGTCCGACCTATAATGTCGGTCTGTCGCAACGTCGCGCGAACAACGTTCAGGGCTATATGGCTGCTCGTGGCATCCCAGGTGGTGCGATGGCTACCAGCGCGCTCGGCGAAAGCCAGAACCGCGTTCCGACCCCAGATGGCGTCCGCAACGACCAAAACCGTCGTGTGGAAATCAACTATGGTCCTGGTTCAGGCCGTTAACGACCGCTAGCCTTTGGCTAGGGGAAGGCAAGTAAAACAATCAGTCGCAAGACTCGATGGATGAAGGGGCGGTTCCGAAAGGAGCCGCCCTTTATCTATGTGCGATGCGCTGGAAACATCTTCCTCTGATGGGGACGGCAGTGCGGGGGCTCTAAGCAAAAAGGCCCGCCTTCAAATGAAGGCAGGCCATTGCTTGTGTCATCGCGGATATACCGTCCGCGAAAATTATTGGGTCGAGTTAGAAAATCTCGAACAATCCAGCTGCGCCCTGCCCGCCGCCGATGCACATGGTGACCACGGCGTATTTCGCGCCGCGCCGCTTGCCCTCGATCAGCGCATGGCCGGTGCAGCGCGCGCCGGTCATCCCGAACGGATGGCCGATCGAGATCGACCCGCCGTTGACGTTGAGCAATTCGCCGGGAATGCCGAGCTTGTCACGGCAATAGAGCACCTGCACCGCGAACGCCTCGTTCAGCTCCCACAGCCCGATGTCGTCCATTTTGAGACCAAAGCGGCTGAGCAATTTGGGGATGGCAAAAACGGGGCCGATGCCCATTTCATCGGGCTCGGTGCCCGCAACCGCCATGCCGACATAGCGGCCGAGCGGGTTGAGCCCGCGCTGCTCGGCCAGCTTTGCCTCCATCACTACGCACGCCGACGAGCCGTCGGACAATTGGCTGGCGTTGCCGGCGGTGATGCAATGTCCTTCGCCCATCACGGGTTTGAGCGACGCCAGCCCTTCGAGCGTGGTGTCGGGGCGGTTACAATCATCCTTGGTCGCCGTCACTGCCGAAAAGCTGACCTCGCCCGTTTCCTTGTTCATCACCGCCATGGTCGCATCGCAGGCGATGATCTCATCGTCAAACTTGCCCGCATTTTGTGCGGCGGCAGTGCGTTGCTGCGATTGCAGTGAATATTCATCCTGCGCTTCGCGGCTGATGCCATAGCGCTTGGCAACCACTTCGGCGGTGCCGATCATCGGCATATAGACGAGCGGATGCATCGCGATCAGTTCAGGGTCTGGTTCGATGAACAATTTGTCGCCGCGAATCTTCGATACCGACTCGACCCCGCCCGCGACGATGATGTCCATGCGGTCGATGATGACCTGTTTTGACGCGGTGGCGATGCTCATCAGCCCCGACGAACATTGACGGTCGAGCGACATCGCGGGGACGGTGACGGGCAGGCCCGCACGCAAGGCAACGAGCCGCGCAACATTGGGGGCTTGGCTGCCCTGCTGCATCGCCGCGCCGATGAGCACATCATCAACTTCGCCGCCGTCGATGCCAGCGCGTTCAACCGCTGCACGAACCGAATAAGCGCCCAACGTCGCCGATGGGGTGTTGTTGAATGCGCCGCGCCCAGCCTTGCAAAGCGGGGTGCGCGCGGTGGAGACGATGACGGCGTCACGCATGGGTTGTTCCTTTAATTTCCCTTCCCGCTGCGGGAGGGGTTAGGGGTGGGTGGGGGATGATAGGTCGTGCGGACACAGACCACCCCCGTCCCCTCCCGTAAAAGGGAGGGGGGAGATAGGTTTAGACGAAAACCTGGCTGATCCATTCGGCGATAAGGGCTGGCTTATCCTCACCCTCAATCTCCGCCGAAAACTCGATCATCTGTTGCCATTGGCCGGGGCGTTTTTCCGCCATCTCAAGCAATTTGAAATGGCCGCGCACGCGCTTGCCAGAGCGGACAGGGGCGAGGAAGCGGACCTTGTTGCCACCATAATTGACACCCATTTTGACCCCCTCGATATGCGGGCAATCGGACTTGGCCATCAGCATGGGGAAGAGCGATAGCGTCAGGAACCCGTGGGCAATAGTGCCGCCGAACGGCGTCATCTTGGCCATATCGGGGTTGACGTGGATGAATTGATGGTCGCCGGTCGCCTCGGCAAACTTGTTGATCATATCCTGGTCAACCAGCACCCATTCGGACGAGCCGAGCGTCTGGCCAACCCGCGCGGCCATTTCCTGCGGGGTGATCATGGTCATAATAGGCTCCCTCCTCTGCCACAGCTTTCATGCATTCGATTGCGTAGCCACCCCGTCAGCCTTGCGCAAGTGCGTCAATTGCCTTCGCGTGTTGATGGTGGGGGAAAAATGGTGGACGCAGTAGGGCTCGAACCTACGACCCGCTGATTAAGAGCCGGGGAAAAATCCCAATGTGTCGATGCTATCGACATATCGATTGAATGTGTCGATTATTTTGTTAAACATCGACATATGAAGTTTGATCCGGCCACGCCGCATAATCAGTTGCCGCTCTTGCCGCCGAAAGATGCGCTTGAGACAGCGGCTGTCCTCAAAGCGTGCATTGGCGCGCGCGCTGCCTTAGCCGACCTCAAGGCGATCGGCCACATCATCCCGAACCAATCGATCCTGATCAATTCGATCCCGCTGCTGGAAGCGCAAGCGAGTTCGGAAATCGAGAATATCGTTACGACGGGCGATCGCCTCTTTCAATTTGCGAACACGCCATCGGGAACGGGCGTGGATGCGGCCACAAAGGAGACGCTCCGGTATCGCACGGCACTGGCCAATGGCTTTGCAAGCCTGAATGAGCGGCCACTGACGACGCGCACGGCTGTCGAGATATGCAGTGCGATCAAGGGCGTCGATATGGATATCCGGGTTACGCCGGGGACCACATTGGCGAACGACCGTACCGGCGAAATCATCTTTACCCCGCCGACAGGCGAGCGGCTGCTGCGGGATTTGCTCGCCAACTGGGAACGCTACATTCACGACCACGGCGACGTTGACCCGTTGATCGGACTTGCCGTTCAGCATTATCAGTTCGAGGCGATCCATCCATTCACTGATGGCAACGGGCGGACGGGAAGGGTGCTGAACCTGCTCTTTCTCGTGCAGCATGGCCTGCTCGACATTCCGGTCCTGTATCTGAGCCGGGCGATTATCCGGGCGAAGAACGATTATTACTGGCTGCTGCTCGATGTCACGAGAAGGGGCAACTGGGAGCCTTGGCTGCTGTTCGTAATTGAGGCCGTTCGGGACACGGCAGACTGGACAAGCCGCAAGGTCAGAGCGATCCGCGCACTTCTGGATGAAACAGCGCAGGCCATGAGAGACAAGGCTCCGCGCATCTACAGCAGGGAACTGGCCGAGCTGATATTCTCGCAGCCTTATTGTCGTATCGGCAATGTGGTCGATGCCGGATTGGCCAAGCGTCAAGCCGCATCGACTTATCTCAAAACGCTGGCTTCAATCGGGCTGCTCGAAGAACGAAAGGCCGGGCGGGAAGCCCTGTTCGTCAATCCGGCGCTGCTCACGCTCCTGATGCGCGACGACGCCTAATCGTAGGTATCCGTTCGGGAAGGCGCTAATCATGATGACGTGACTAGCAGATGGGTAAAATAACGAATTCGTTATGAGCATGGAGAAGTGCGCAAAACTCGGTCTGTATGAAAAATGGTGGACGCAGTAGGGCTCGAACCTACGACCCGCTGATTAAGAGTCAGCTGCTCTACCAACTGAGCTATGCGTCCATCATGCCCTTCACGGGCCGAGCGTTGCTTCTTGCTATGACGGGCATGGTGCACCCTTGCAACGAAGCGCGCGGCTAGCATGAGTTATGGGCCGATGCAATGCTAGTGGTTCGATTCCAACATTTGCCTCCCCTTGCGGCATGAGCATGAGCAAATGTCGGAATCAAAGAACCACTAGGTAAATATTTGTTTCTAGTGGATTTTATGAATTTGATATTTGATGGAGCCTTTGCCGCCTATGGGACTCAAATGTCAAATTCAATCCACTAGTATGGCGAAAATCACTAGTCATGCAAATGCGCCACCTCCGCGTTTGGTGGCGCGATCAATCGACATGATGATACCGATGCACAGCATCACCGTCAGCATCGACGAGCCGCCATGCGAGATGAAGGGGAGCGGGATGCCGACCACAGGCGCAAGCCCCATCACCATCATCAGATTGATGGCAACGTAAAAGAATATCGTCATCGTCAGGCCGCCCGCCGCGAGTCGGCCAAAGCGGCTGGGTGTGCGGTCCGCCACCCGCCATCCCCACCGAAACAGCAAAGCGAAGGCGAAAAGCAAGGCCAGTCCGCCCATCAGGCCCCATTCTTCTGCCATCGTCGCGAACACGAAATCGGTGTGCCCTTCGGGAAGATAATCAAGATGGCTCTGCGTGCCGTTAAGGAACCCTTTGCCGAAAATGCCGCCCGATCCGATGGCGATTTTTGACTGGCTGATGTGATAGCCCGCGCCCAGAGGATCGCTTTCGGGATCCATGAAAATGAGGATGCGCCGTTGTTGATAGCCATGCAGCATGCTGAACAATATGGGCACAGCAGCAGCCCCAGTCACACCCGCGCCGACGAACAGCCGCATCGGTAGCCCCGCGAGAAAGCCGACGGTGACGCCGCCAACCGCAATGGCAATGGCGGTGCCAAGGTCGGGTTGCAGCATCACCAGCGCCATTGGCAAAGCTACCACCACGCCCGCAGGCCATAGCGCCGACCATGTGCGGACATGGCCCGGCGGTAACATGCCATAGAAATGCGCGAGCGCGAGAACGACGGCGGGTTTCATAAACTCTGATGGTTGCAGGCGGATGAAACCGAGGTTGAGCCAGCGCTGGCTGCCGCCGCTGATCGCGCCAAGCATTTCCACACCGAGGAGCCCCAGCAGAACGGCCCCGAAAAAGGGCAAAGCGAGCATCCGCCACCATGCGATAGGGATATAGGACAGGACAAAGGCCATCACCAGAAAGATACAAAAACGTATCACATGCGCCGCCGCCCACGGGCTGGCACTGCCCCCGGCCGCAGAATAGAGGACGAGCGAGCCAAAGCACACCATCGCGGTCAGCAGCGCGGTCAGTTTCCACGGGAAAGCGTTGGCGATGGTGGCGGGAATGATAGTGCGGCTCATGGCGCAACCCCGTTGGCGGTAGGGTTCGCGGGTGGGGCTGGGATATTGGCGACGCCGCTGGTCTGTGCCCGCAGCGCCGAATAGCGCCGTTCCAATCGCTCGCGCATGGTGCCGCCCCATCCGGCCTCAAGGCTGGCGAGGCTGGCGAGCGCCAGTTCGCGGTCATAGAGAAATGTCACTATGTCCTTGGCCACTGGCGCGGCTGCGCGCGCACCGCCCATACCATGTTCAATGACCACCGCGCCGGCATAGCGTGGCTCATCGAAGGGCGCGTAAAAGACAAATAGCCCGTGGTCGCGTGACCGCCAGCTGCTACTGTTGCCATGTTGTAGCCCGCGAACCTGCGCCGTGCCGGTTTTGCCGTTCATTTGCACATTGGGGATAGCCAGTTTGCTGGCGCGCCCACTGCCATTGGCGTTGACCACCAGGTTCATGCCGTCGCGCGCGGCGTTGAAAAATGCGGGGTCGATGGCGAGAGGCGGCGCGCTCGATGTCGCTTGGTTCAGCAATAGCTTTGGTTGAATATTGCGGCCCGTGGCAAGCCGCGCCGCCATCACCGCCAGTTGCAGCGGGCTGACCGACAGATAGCCTTGGCCGATAGTGGCATTGAGCGAGTCTGCGCCCGACCAATCCTGTCCATAGCGCCGCCGCTTCCACGCACTATCTGGCACCGTACCATAGCGCTGCGACGTTCCGGGCAGGTCAAACTCCTGCCCCAGGCCCATCATGCGGGCTATTGGCGCAATCGCATCATAGCCGACACGGTGGCCCATTGTGTAGAAATAGGTGTTGCAACTCTTTTCGATGGCGTGGCGCATATTGATGGTGCCATGATGCCCCAAGCAGTGGAAAAAACGCCCCCCCAAACGATAACCACCCGTGCAATAGACGGTTTCCTCGGGATCAACGCCCTGCGCTTGTAACGCCAGCGCCACCATGGGCTTGACCGTTGAGCCCGGCGGGTAAAGCCCGCGCATCGCCTTGTTGAGCAAGGGGATATGATCATCGTCATTGAGCATCTGCCATTCAAGGCGGCCGATCCCGTCGGTAAAGCTGTTTGGGTCGAACGCTGGCATCGAGCATAGCGACAATATGCCGCCCGTTATGCAATCAAGCACGATAGCTGCGCCCGATTCGACGCCCAGCCGCCGCGCGGCAAAATCCTGTAAATCCGCGTCGATGGTAAGCTGTATTGCTTGGCCGGGGCGATCACTTTGTGTTTCAAGCTCGCGCACCAGCCGTCCACGCGCGGTCACTTCGGCACGCCGTGCGCCGGGCCGCCCGCGCAACGCTTCGTCAAAATCCTTTTCCAGCCCGTCCTTGCCCACTTTGAACCCCGGGGTCAGCATCAACGGGTCGCGCCTGGCCGCATATTCCTCTGCGCTCGCACCGCCGACATAGCCGATCAGATGCGCAATAGACGGGCCGGTCGGATAGTTGCGAACAAAGCCCCGCGCGGGGACAATACCGGGCAGGTCGGGCAGATTGACCGACACGGCGGCAAAGCGCGCTTCATCAAGGTTTGAAGCAACCTCGATAGGCTGTGCGCCGTTGCCTGCATCCAGGTCGCGGTTCACGCGGTCCACGGCTTCGGCGTCAAGGTTCAGCAGCCCAGACAGGCGCGCGACAACGGCGGATCTGTTACGCAGTCTGTCGGGGATGATGTCCACCCGCAACGCAACGCGATTATCCGCCAATGCCTTGCCATAGCGGTCAACAATCCAGCCACGGCGCGGCGGAATGAGCGTCAAATTGACGCGGTTGCTCTCGGCCAGCAGCCTGTATCGCTGATTATCGACAACAGAAATATAGGCCATGCGGGTGGCAAGGGCGACACCGACCGCTGCTTGCATTCCGCCCACTATCATCGCGCGGCGGCTGAATACCAGTCGCTGCATCCCCTCGGTCATCAACGGTTCGTTGGATGGGCGGGGCTTTCGAAACTTCATAGCCTCCGCCGCCATCCATCCAGCATTGCCGCAACACGCATGGCTGGGGGAAGCAGCATGGCCGACCAGGCAAGTTGCGGGAAAATCAACTGCAAAATTTGCATCATATCGCCCGCTCTAGCCAGCAATGCCCCCGCCAACAAATAAACGAACAACGCGGTTGCAGCCAAAAGCCAGTCGATCCCAAAATCGCGCCAGACAATGCGTCTGTCGATGGCCTCCATCGCCAGCATAGCTACCGTCCACAGGGCCACCGCACTGCCCACAGGTTGGCCGCTGACCAGATCGTCAAAAAGCCCAAGCGGAATGCCAATCCATATCGGCCAAATATCGGCGCGCAGCATCCGCCACGAAATCAGCATCATGAAGCCCAAAGGCGGCAACATGGGGAATGCGGCGTCAAAGGGCAATGTGACGAGTGCCGATGCGACCAGCACTGACAATGTTGGCACCAGACGCATCTTGACGGGCAGCGCAATCAATGTTTCTTCGGCCGGGAGCAGTCGCGCCATGGTCAGTTCCCGTCTTCGGAAATTGGGTCGCGCTGTTCCACTGGGGGTGGCGGCTCATCAAGCCCGGCGTTGGCGGCCGGTTCGACAATAACGCCGATATTGGACCCCGGGTCAGCCAATGGTCGCGCCAGCCCCCCCTCGCTGGTCAGGCGGATGATGATACCAATTGGGGTTCGCGGTTGGTAAAGGCCGCCGCTGCCCGAGCTGTGCAGCACATCCCCGATTTTAAGCGGGTTCCCTGCCGCGTTGAGCGCCCGCACGTCGAGCAATTCGTCGCCGCGACCACTGACCAGCAACGCCAATCCATCGCGTGCGCGCCTAGCTGGGACGACATTTTGCTGATCGGTGATGAGTAGGACCCGCGCGACGTTCGGGCCGACTTCGAGCGTACGCCCAATCAACCCGTCGGCTGAGCGCACTGGCTGTCCGCTGCGCACCCCATCGCCATAGCCTGCGTCGATGATCGCATAACGCCGAGTGCTATTGGCGCTAGTCGAGAGGAGCTGCGCCGTGGCAATCGGGCGAATGTCGCCGCGCGTCAGGGCAAGCAGGCGGCGCAGTTCGGCGTTCTCGGCCTCCAGCCCGTGCGCGTGGATCACCATCCTGCGCGCTCTGGTCAAATCTTCGCGTAGTGCCTGATTTTGCGAACCCGCGCGCCACCATGCGGCGATGCTGTCATCAATGCCGCCCGCTGCCCCTGTTCCGGCATTGACGGTGCGTGCGACAGGCGCGGTTGCTTCGGCCACCAAGATGCGCAGATTGGCAAATCCGACCGGATCAACGACCCAGATGATGGCCGCCATCAGCCCTGTGATAATGCCGACAATCGCAACAAGATAGGCGGCGAAGGCCCCATATTGCGCCCGACGGGCATAACTGTGGCGACCGTCATTGGGTGACGCCATAGCCTGCCGCCTAGGCTGTAATGAGAACCCCGCGATAAACAGGATCCTCCATCGCCCGCCCTGTCCCGATAGCAACGCACGTCAGCGGGTTTTCGGCAACCATAACAGGCAGGCCGGTTTCATTGCGCAATACAACGTCGAGATCCTGTACCAATGCCCCGCCGCCCGTCAGGACAATGCCTTGTTCGACGATATCGGCGGCCAGTTCCGGCGGGATATTTTCCAGCACATTGCGAACGCCCGCGATAATTTGGCTAATGGGTTCGCTCAGCGCATCGGCGATTTGCTGCTGGTTAATCTCGATTTCCTTAGGCACGCCGTTAACAAGGTCGCGGCCTTTGATGTGGATGACCTTACCCTTGCCGTCTTCGGGGCGGCGCGCGATGCCGAAATCCTTTTTGATCCGCTCCGCCGTTGACTCGCCGATCAACAGATTATGATGGCGGCGGACATAGGACACGATGGCTTCATCCATCTTGTCCCCACCGACGCGCACCGAGCTGGAATAAGCAAGCCCGCGTAGGCTGAGCACCGCCACCTCTGTCGTGCCGCCGCCAATATCAACGACCATCGAACCCACCGGTTCGGTGACGGGCATGTTGGCTCCAATGGCTGCGGCCATCGGCTCTTCGATCAGGAAAACCTGACGCGCACCAGCATTGAGGGCGGCATCGCGGATGGCGCGGCGTTCGACGCTGGTTGACCCCGATGGCACGCAGATAACGATTTCAGGGTAGCTCCATGGGCGCGGGCTACCGCCAGCAACCTTGCGGATAAACTCTTTGATCATCTGTTCGGCGACGTCGATGTCGGCGATAACGCCGTCGCGCAACGGGCGGATCGCGTCGATATTGGCAGGCGTTTTGCCCATCATCATTTTGGCATCATTGCCAACAGCCTTGGTCTTGCGGATGCCGTTGATCGTCTCCACCGCCACCACAGATGGCTCGTCCAGAACGATACCCTTACCGCGAACATAAACCAGAGTATTGGCGGTGCCGAGGTCGATCGCCATATCATTGGACGAGAACTTAAACAGCTTAGAGAAGAACGACATCATAGGCTTTCCAAATCATGTTGATGCTGGCGCAACTTGCCGCTCAACCAATATGAAAAAATACCGGATTCGACGGGTCGCAGTGCGAGTTCGAGTGCGCTAGGATGGTGCTTATGTCAATACGCCGCCTCCCCGAAACACTAGTAAATCGCATTGCTGCGGGCGAAGTGGTCGAGCGCCCGGCCAGCGCGATGAAAGAGTTGGTCGAAAATGCCATTGACGCGGGCGCGCGGCGCATAACAATTTCGCTGGTTAGTGGCGGGATTGACCAGATTGTCATCACCGACGATGGCTGCGGCATAGCGCGTGATGAGATGGCGCTGGCGTTCGAACGGCACGCGACGTCCAAGCTTCCCGATGAAGCCATCGAGCAGGTGATGACGTTGGGTTTCAGGGGCGAGGCGCTGCCATCGATTGGCTCGGTCGCGCGGGTGGTGATGGAAAGCCGGGCCTCTGGCGCGGATGGCTGGAGCCTCACCGTTGATAATGGTGCGATGTCGCCCATGAAGCCCGCCGCCATTCCCGCCGGCACGCGGGTCAGCGTGACAGGCCTGTTCGAGCGCGTGCCTGCACGCCGCAAGTTCCTGCGCACGCCGCGCAGCGAATTTGCCGCCTGCCTCGATTTGGCAAAGCGATTGGCGATGGCGCGCAGTGACGTCGGCTTCAGCTTTGAAAATGACGGACGAACCCAATTTGCGGTGCCACCGGGACAGGACAGGGTGTCGCGCGTCGCGGCGCTGACCGATCGGGCATTGGCGGACAATATCGTCACCGTTGATCTGGAGCGTGGGCCCGCCCGCCTTGGCGGGATAGCAGGCCTGCCAACCTATCATCGCGGGGTGGCCGATCATCAATATCTGTTCGTCAACGGTCGCCCGGTCAAGGACCGACTGCTGACCGGCGCGGTGCGGGGGGCCTATGCCGAAATGATGGCACGTGATCGCCATGCCGTGGTCGCGCTGTTCATCGACCTGCCGGGCGAGGAAGTGGACGTCAATGTCCACCCCGCCAAGACCGAAGTGCGTTTCCGCGAACCGCAATTGGTGCGCGGGATGATCGTCTCCGGCCTGCGCCACGCCATTGATGCTGCGGGGCACCGGAGTGCGCAATCGGCAGATGCGGGCGCGATGGCGCTGTGGCAGCGAGAGGGGCAGGGCGCGCTCCAACCACCATCGCCATCAGCATTTGATTGGGCAACGCCAAGTCACAGCGATGCGCAGGTGTCGGACATCGCGCGCCGTTTTGATGGCTTTACTGCCATTGCCCCTGTCGCCGGACTGGCTGAAGTCGCGGCGTTACCAGTGCCCTGTGACGCACCGCTTGGCGTCGCGCGCGGACAAGTGGCGGCGACCTATATCGTAGCGGAGGCCGAGGACGGGCTGGTGCTGGTCGATCAGCACGCGGCGCATGAACGGCTGGTGCTGGAGCGGCTACGGCGCGGTGCGGTCAGTGCCAAGAGCGGTGGCGGTGGGGTTGCGGCGCAGCGGCTGTTGCTCACCGA
>ERZ1292633.1605-Hain-H41-02um-R1-1605-length-24231-cov-5_pt1 | contig 24231 bp, 20 predicted proteins | sample MGYA00564406_ERZ1292633 | MGnify/ENA primary metagenome ERZ1292633 (study PRJEB36523, sample SAMEA6512639) | groundwater metagenome | collected 2019-01-08 | study: AquaDiva: Metagenomics assemblies of 32 groundwater samples | reverse complement strand
GAGTCAAAGGGCAATATTACTTCTGCTCGTTTATAGTAAAATTGAAAGCGATGAACCAGAGCCAACTTAGCTGGTGGAATCTGTCTCTGACAGATAGACACCAGAACAGTTTAAATGACGCTTTTAATAGTAAAAAGTTGAGCTACAATACTGTTGGCAGCCAGCTTGAAAAAAAGTTGGCTGGCACACTTAAAGTAAAACATTGCCTCATGACAACTAGTGGTAGTACGGCTTTGCTGATCGCACTTAAAAGCCTAGGTGTTGGGCCCGGCGACGAAGTGATTATTCCCAATCGTACCTTTCAAGCCACGGCGAATGCGGTTTGTTTCACTGGAGCTCGTGTTAAAATTGCCGATGTCTGCCCCGATACGGCCTTAATAGATCCGGCGGGGTTAGAAAAACTTATTTCTTCTCGGACCAAGGCTATTATACCAGTTCATCTGAATGGGCGCGGCTGTAACATGAAAAAAATACTTGAAATCGCGCACCAGAATAATTTATTTGTGGTCGAAGACAGCGCTCAGGCTTTTATGAGTAGCACACAGGGCCTTCCTCTCGGCTCATTCGGCAACTTCGGATGCTTTTCGTTAGGCGTTACGAAGTTTATCACCTCGGGCCAGGGTGGTTTTATTGTAACCAACTCAGATGAGCTTTATAGCGAAGCAAAAAAATATATTTTTCATGCGGCCACGGGTAATGATGTTCGACACTTCAACAACTTCGGTTTCAACTTTCGACTTTCTGATCTGCTTTCGTCATTAGCTCTAACCGAAATGGATCACCTTGAAGAAAAACGAGCCAAATACATCAAGCACTATCTTCTTTACCGCGAACTGCTGCAAAATAGCCGAGTTTTATCCTTAATGCCCTCTCTGATAGAAAGCGGCGAGGTCCCAATTTGGATCGAAGTCCTTTCTCCATACCGCGAAAAAATTGCTGCTTTACTAAAAAAAAATAACATCGAAACAGTTAAATCATATCCCTCTGTGCACCGCTCCGCTTATCTAATGCAGGACCATCAAGCTTTTCCACATTCTGAAAAGTTTGAAAACGAAGAGCTTATTTTACCCTGTGGACCAGATATTACTGAATCTCAAATCAGGCGAGTTGTGCAAACAATATCTGAATTTGAACCCCTTGCTTAACTAAGAAGTTCTTATTTACAAGCATGCTTTGGCGGTATTAAAATACTCTTTATGAGCAACGCAAGCTTTAGACCTCAGCTGAATGAACTCTTCGAAAAAGGTTTCACCCATGTAAATTTCGAGATGGGTGATGCGCTGATGGCGCTACAAAATGAATTTTTTGAAATGACGCGAGCCCAGGTCTCTAAAGAACTTCGATCCTTACAGGATTTGCATCTTATTATTCAACCGGATGTGATCAACAGCTATCGTCTGAACGCCATTACGTGTTTAAATCAAAGTACATTCAAGCAACTACTGATAGAAAAAATCACCCCTTTTTTCTGCTCGGCACTGGGCGAGGATCTGGCAATTCAAAAAAGCATGAATTTGATGATTGCGCCACCGCAGGATGCTTCATCAGTTCTTCCATTGCACACCGACACCTCGGTCGGACATTCGCCATTTGAGCTGACTATGCTTTTTCCATTAACACCAATAGAGCCCGCACAAAATATGTTTATTATGCCACTTTCGGCTTGGCAAAAAAACGCCGACACTCTGCTGCAAAAATCTGAAAACTCAATCGATTTTAAAAGCAATTTTCATTATTTAAATTTAAAACCTGAGCAAGCTTTTGTGTTCTGGCATCATTTGCCTCATGGCAGCCACATCAACAACAGCGACAAAACGCATTGGTCCATAAACCTAAGATTTAAAAATATATTTACGCCCTACAGTGATAAGGGTTTTGCAGAGTACTTTACTCCGCACAAACTGAGCCCCTTCAATGAGTTTGTGTATCGCGAGACTATGTTAAAATGCAAAAAATAGTCGGCTATATAACAAGCAGCCCTCTGCAGCAGGGTTTTGTGTCTCATCAGTTACAAAATCTTCTCATAAAAAAAACTTTAGATTCGTATGAGCACATTTTTTTACTCTCATGGACCGAGCAAAAAGCGCCAAATAATTTTATTTTTGAAAACTTGCTTAAAGAAAATTTCTATACAGGGATCTGTTTTTTTTCACTAGAACAAGTTTTAGACTTTCCGGAACCATTCAAAATGCTGCGCTACTTAAACGACAGAAAGCTTTGGATAGGTTTTGCAAAAGAAAATTCTTTTTTTTCGAATGCTGAACAATTTGAAAAAATATTCAAAACAGCATGGTTAATGTCAACACTTCGTAAAAATCCTGCTGCCTTTGATTTAACATGTAAGAAAGATGGAAAATTTGAGTTCAATCAATAAAAACTTAAGTTTTTTTCTGCCTTTTTATAACGAAGAAAAAACTCTCGGCAAAACCGTAACGTTACTGCTAATGCTTGCCCGGACCCATTTAAATCAATTCGAGGTTTTACTAATCAATGATGGCTCTACAGACTCTTCGTCACAGATAGCAGAACTTTTAGTGCAACAGCATGCCGAGGTGCAACTGATCAATCTTAAAACCAACCAAGGCTTTGGGGCTGCCTACATCAGCGGTATACTGCATGCGAAGTTTCAACACGCGATGTATCTTTCAACAGACGGCGATGTCCACGAAGATGAGTTAAAACATATTTTTGCCGCATGGGACGGGGAAAAAAATTTGCTACAGTTTGCTAACAACCCGCAGGAGCGTCACCTGAGCCGTTATATTCTGTCGCGACTTTTTACCATCGCAACCAATTTACTAAGCGGCAGTCGTTGGCCCTACTATAATGGCTACAATATTTACACGCTAGAGAACCGCAAAAATCTAAAAAATTATAACTTCAGTTTTGCCAGCCAAGCCTATGCTGTTCTTACTCTGATAAAAGACCCGAAAGAAACTATTCTTTTAACCACTCGCTCTCGGTTTAATGATACAGATTCTAAATCAATTACACTGTCCAATTTACAAAAGACCTTTAGTTTTTTTATTTTTCTCCTAAGACAAAGAGTGTTGAGTAAATGAGCCCGCTTCTAAAAAGATTTCCAAACGCGCCCATTCGCCCAGAAGTTATAAAAGCAGAGGGTTGCTATCTGCATCTAAAGGACGGGCGCAGCTTGCTTGATGCCAGCTCCGGTTGGTGTTCGCTAAATGTACTCGGGTATTCACATCCTGAAGTTCTGTTAGCACTTGAAACACAAATGCGCCGTTTTTGTCATATTGACCCCAACCATTGGGAAAACCCACAACTGACAGAGTTAGCAGAGCTCTTGCTAAGCCAAGCACCAAAAGGATTAAACAAAGTTTATTTCTCTGGAAGCGGCGGCAGCGAAGCCGTTGAGGCCGCAATGAAACTCAGCTACCAACAACACTACAACAATGGTCAAGCACAAAAAACCTATTATATCTCACGTGAACAATCTTTTCATGGAGCTACTTTACAGACCATTGCTCTTTCTGACATCGATATTTTTACATTTTACAAGCCCTTGATTCCAGATAATTATGTAAAAATACCGCTTCATTATCCTTTGCGCGAACGCCTTGCAGAAGAAAGTCTAGACGACTACGCCCGTCGCGGTGCCCGTGATCTTGAAAATAAAATCCTGCAGCTCGGTTCCGAAAAAGTGGCGGCTTTTGTTGGCGAAACCATGCTGGGCGGGCTTCTGGGTGATGTGACGCCGGCGCCCGGTTACTGGAAATACATTCGCGAGGTTTGTGATCGACACAATGTCCACCTGATACTTGACGAAGTTTATTGCGGACTTGGACGAAGCGGCCGCATTTACTGCTGTGATTGGGATGACATCACACCGGACTTTGTCTGTGTGGCCAAAGCTCTGGGTGGAGGTTATGCTCCGCTCTCAGCTGTGATCACCAACGATAGGGTAGAGCGCCAGATCAAAAATGGTCAGGGCCGCATTCACGGTGGACACACCTACCAAGGATATTCTCTTGGCTGTGCAGCCGCACTGGCTATTCAAAAAATCGTCCATCGCGAGTCTACTCTTATACATATAAATCAAGTGGGCGTACGAATGCGCACCCATTTAGAAAATTCTCTTAAGCAACACCCTTTTTTCCGTGAAGTCAGAGGGCGCGGATCTTTATTTTCTCTCGAATACCAAACCCCTGACAACATTTTGTTCAGCTCGCGGCTTTATCGTCTGCTAGAGGAAGAATATAGGGTGGTAGTCAGCTGCAAGTGGCACCGCATATCTTTTGCAGTACCTTTTATTTTAACTTTAGCAGAAGCTGATACCATCTGTGCCGCTGTAGTAGATGCCTTTACACGCATAGCACAGAGCCTGGATAAAAAATGAGGCCGGGGCCAAAATTTCGCGCCATTGCTGCTTCAATTCATTACTCAAGTTTGCAAAAAAGCCTAATGGCTTTCTTTTCAGCCTTAACAGGAGCATCTAAGCATTTTGATCGTGTTAGTGAATATGAAAAAACCTTTGCGCAGGCCGAAGGTGTTGCTTTTACTGTTGCCACATCAATGGCACGAGTGGCGCTTTTTCACATTTTGCAAAGCTTAAACCTAAGACCCGGCGAACGTGTTCTACTTTCACCAGTCAATATCCCAGAAATGTTGGCAGTACTACAATTGCTTCAGCTTGAGCCCGTATTTGTAGACTTCGAAGAAAATTCACTATTTCCAAGTCTCAAAGATTTAGAAAAAAAAATTACACTTGGTCCGGCCCGGGTTTTTTTTCTTACTTTTATAGCCGGTCAAATCGGGGATCTGCGCGCATTCCAAGACCTTTGCCAAAAAAACAAGATCACTTTCATCCAGGATGCGACTCAAGCGAACCTCTGCTTGTTCGCCGAGAAATCCCTACCTAGTTGGGCCGACTATACATTTTATTCAACCTGCGAGTTAAAATTCGTTCATACTTACCGTGGCGCCATGATCTGCACAAATTCACCAGAGCTGCATGACAAAGTATTTAAAAATGTACATAGCGTTATATCACATCAAAAACTTTTTCACATTTTACAAAAATGGCTTTTAGACTCCTGCCTTGCTCTTGCGCTCAACCCATTTTTCTTTCAAAAATTCTTTCGCTATTTTAAAAAGTGGATTTTTACACAGAATCCCTTGGAAAATTTTGAACTGAAGCCCGATTTTTTTAAACTTTCATCACTGTTCGGAAGTGACTATCATAAAATGCAAACTGAAATCCCGGCGCGCATGTTTTTTAAAGCTTCTAATTTCGAAGCACAGGCCGGGTTAAGTTCTCTAAAAAAAATGTCTGAACTTATAAAAAAACACCAATCCATAGCCACAACATATGCTGCATCACTGCAAAACAGCGGATTGTTGCCAAATCAGCACCCGCTGGCACAAAGTTCATACTGGCGCTTTCCCCTGCTTTTTCCAAATGTAGCAGCTGCAGAAAACTTTCGCCAGATCGCAGACACCTCTGGCGTTGTTGCAGAAAGAAGTGGGCTTTCCTTGCTTTCTCATGATGTCAAACAGGCCCGTGCTATTCTTGAGCGCTGCGTTTTTATTCCCTGTCATGCAGGCCTTAATTCTGACGATGTTGAAGCTGTTATTGATTTATGTCTCAACCAAAGTAAAAACAGCAGGGCTTCGTGAAAAAATTTACGCCCTGGCTGGTTGGCTTTCTTTTTTGTTTGCTACTTTTTTTAAAAACAGATCCTGGAGCATCTTCGGTTGAAAAACGTATCTACTCTCACTATGCCACGAGCGTGGTGGAGGATCTTGATTTTAATGTGGTCAACCAGATCCCAATAAAAGAAGCCTGGCTGCTAACGCCCACTCTGAATTATCCGGACATGCACTCAAATGGTGTTTCAGTTTTGTGGGCTCCGTTTTTTTACGTGGCCAAAGCCGCCTCTTCTGCTGTTATTGAACGACCAAAGCTTTATCGCCTAGCACAGTCTCTGGCTGGCGTCTTTTGGGCTCTTCTTTCTCTTCCGGTGCTTTGGCTTATTTTACGCAGCTTTTACTCTGAAAAAATAAGTTGGGCGACATTGGGTATTACGCTCATTTGTACTCCTTTTTTCTGGTTTACACTTTTCCAGCCTGAAAATGCCGATACCAGCGCACTTTTTCTTTCTTCGTGTCTCGTCTATATGTACATACGCAGAAATGAGCAATCGGCCATGCAATTTTCTTTTTTCTGGGGAATGGCTCTGTTTTTTTCGTTCGCTGTTAAGATTGACACTATTTTTATAGGCATTTTATTTCTGCATTTTCTCCTAGAAAAAGCCCGTGTGGGATTTCGACCCCTACTTAGTTCTCTTTTCACCTTTGCTGTAGGGGCTTTGCCTGTCTTTTTTTGTGTTCTGATTAATGAAAGTTTAAAATATGGCTATACAAATTATGGCTATCTCGACACCGTCACTAGCGAAATCTATGTGCTTATAGAAAACATGTTCGGCCCAACAGGTTATTTTAAAACTCATCCCTATTATTTGCTAATAATCTTAGGCTTTTTGGCGCTGGCGTGGAAAAAACAGGTAAAAAGCGAGTTTTGGTTTTTTCTTGCTATTCCTTTAACAGAGCTTGCACTTGAATCTTTCAATTACAATTACAATGAAGCTTATGGGCCAAGACACTGGCTTAACGACACTCCGTTTTTTGCTCTGCTGACCGGCTTTGTTTTGAACGCTCTTCCAGTAAAAAAACTTCATCGAGACTTTTTTGTTTTTTGTCTGTTTAGTGCTTTTGTTTCGCTCTATGCCGCTACGGTTTATAAACTTCGCTTCGATCTGTATTACTCTGGCAACTGGATACAGGGCCTTCGCGATATATCCCTTTCTCAGTACAGCTTTTGGACAGAGCTCCCCTGGCTTTCATTAAAGATCAATTTTTTGTATGAGTTGCTGTTACTTGCTGGCCTGTGTACACTTTTTTGCTTTCTGCTCTTAAAGTACAAAAAACTTCCTATTTTTTTATATTTTTTTGTTTTCGCAAGCCTTGCCTACGCCACCCTAAGCGGTCTTAATTATCAGAATAACGCCTTAAGTGCGACTCAGATTCCCTCTGTGACCGCTCAGGCTGTGATTGGAAAAGGCCTGCATATTCAGTCTTTTTTTGAAAATGCGGGTTGCTTGCAGAGAGCAGAATTTTACTATAATTTAATGGGAGATAAAACCCGGGCGGCAGATCGCCGCCGTATTCTTGAGGATTATGTGAAAAAAGCGGCACTTGAAATTATTAGCGATCCCGTGGGTTTTCGTAACACCCTCGTGCCGGGTCGTGCCACTTATGTTCCTGCTGAACTTTGGAATGACGAATGACTAGCGAAGAATTTTCCAAACAATTTTTGGCACAATGTCGACAAACTAGAAAAGACATCATCGAAATATTTTTACAAACAGGAGGCGGGCATTTAGCCTCTGCACTATCTACTGTAGAAATACTTGTAACACTTTACGACCATAAAATGCGCCGAGGTCATGATAAATTTTTTCTTAGTAAGGGACACGGCTGTCTTGCGCTCTATGCTGTACTTGGTCGTTTGGGTTATTTTTCAAAAACTGAGTGGAGCCGCCTTGGCAAGGCGGGTGGCCTGCTTGGCGGACACCCCACTAGTGAAATTCCCGGCGTTGAAATATCCACTGGTTCTTTGGGGCTTGCGCCCTCTGTGGCTGTAGGAATGGCGGCAGCCGAGCGTCTTGCAGGATCGGATGCTCTTATTTTTTGTCTTCTCGGGGATGGTGAGCTTAACGAGGGCAGTGTGTGGGAGGCTGCTTTTTCGGCGGCCCAACATCAGCTAGGTAATCTTTATTTTTTTGTGGACTGTAACGGCTATCAGGCTTACGGAAAAACCGATGACGTGTGGAGTTTGGAACCCTTGCCTGCCAAATGGAAAGCTTTCAACTGGGAAACCCATGAGCTTGATCTGCGTCAAGATGCAAGCTTGCTTTATCGCACCTTGCAAACTTCTGTTTCAGAAAAACCTAAAGTTTTTCTATGCCGCACCTCTAAGGGCATGGGCGTTCCGCAGCTTGAAAATAATCCGGCCTGGCACAACAAAACAAAGCTTTCCGAACAAGAGCGACAAGTTCTGCTGGAGTATCTGAATACATGAGAGCCGCCGCTTTACGAAAACTTTTTTCACTTGCACAGAATGATCCCAGAATTCTACTGGCGGTTTCGGACGTTGCTGCAGAAATTTTAGCTCCCTTTAAAGAAAATATGCCACAGAGACTCTTTGTAGAGGGTATTGCGGAAAACCACCTCGTCGGAATGGCGGCCGGTCTTTCCAAAAAAAATAATGTTGTTTTTATCAACACCATCGCATCATTTCTTAGTAAACGAGCCTTTGAAGCTATCGCCGTAAATCTGTGTCTTGAAAACGCCAATGTAAAAATGCTGGCTCAAGGCGGCGGCTTGGTCTACGGAGAGCAGGGATCAACTCATCATGCTCTTGAAGATATTTCAATTATGCGTTCTCTACCGAATATGACTGTCATCGCACCCTGTGATACTCACCAAACAGAGCAGGCCGTTGAACTCGCAACAAAAATTTTGGGACCTGTCTACATACGTCTTTCAAAAGGCTCTTTTCCGGTCATTAGCTCTTCGCACACTCTTGCCGTTGGAGAACCGATTTGTTTTAGTAAACCTGGGCGTATCGCTTTTATCAGTACGGGTATTACAACTCAAACGGCGCTTGAGGCTTCGGCATTATTTCCCGAAAGCGGCGTCATCAATATTCCTATTTTAAAACCTTTTCCGGAACAAAAAGTCTTGGCGCTTATTAACAGCTGCGAACTTGTTGTAACAATCGAAGAACACTCTCCTATCGGCGGCCTTTCCTCATGCCTCGCCTCCATTCTAGCTGCGCATTCAAGGCGCCCACGTTTACTGAGCATCAGCCTTAAGGATGACTTCGTGCGCGACTACGGAAAGCAAGAAGAGCTTCTTAAGTTGCATGGTCTGGACACTGAAAGCGTGGTGCGCCGTGTGCGTGAAAATCTACGTGCCTAAACTTTTTAAAAAAAATAATACGGATTACTCATGAGCTCATTTACTCTTAAGCCCGTAATTAAATCTCTACTTGTAAACCCACCTCCGCCGGCCGTGTGGAAAAATTTATTTTTATATAAACTCTTTCCAAACTCCATCGAAGTAAAACACACACCAATTTCTTTAGTTGTTTATACAACTAAGCGCTGTAATTTTAAATGCGAATTCTGTTTTACCTATGATGATCTTAACAAGCCCGACTGGAAAAGTTTTGAGCTGACTCCTGAAAATTTTAAACAAATATTAGATTCAAAATTTGGCAGGCAAAGTTTAAGAATAGGATTTTTAGGTGGTGAGCCCTTCTTGAATCCGCATTTGTTTGATTTTTTAGCAGAGGCCCATAGGCGCGGAAAAATCACAACCATTGTAAGCAATGTTAGCCTAATCGACGAAGCTATGCGCCAAAAACTACAGAAAATATTTCCAACAATGTTGGGGCTCAGTTGGTACGAAAACAATCAAGACTCGTTGTTTTTCGTATCAAAGTGGCTTTCTGAAAACAAAAAAAATTTTTGGGTTCAGGCGGTTCTCTCTGCAGATCAAATTCACACCCTGTCCGAAAAAATACACTTAGCTCATCAACATAAAATTAAAAATTTAATTTTTAGTAACTACAACCCCAATTATTCTGGCCAAGAGAACAAGGTTATATATGACAATAACCTTGAATTTGCTCAGGCGGGGCAGGACGCTCATAAATTAGCAAAAAGTCTAAGAATTAATTTAACCTTGCCTCAGCCAATACAAAAAATTCCACTTAAAAGAAGTTGTCAGATGCCCTTTAGTTATGTGCACTTGGACTCAAAAGGAACCATGGGCGCCTGTTGCTTTAGAGCTCCAAATAAAAAATACGGGACAATTTTTGAGACCAATGATTGGAACTTGCCCGCACACCAGGAGCTCAGAAACACATTTTTAAAACCCGAAACCGAGCCTTTAAAAGAATGCCGTAATTGCGAAAATTTCAATCGTGATTTATATGGACTTTGAATCAACGTGCGCTTTTTGTTGGTCTTGATAAAGCACGCTAAAAAGTTCAGGAATGACCTGTACCGTTTTTTCGTTTCTTAACTTATCGAGCATAAAAGTATACTTTCTAAATGCCGGACGAAGATGTGTCAGGTTTTGATGTCGCGCATACGCAACAACACCCATGAGCTCTGTTTCAATATATTTTAAAAGACCAGCATTAACTTTGTCTTCTATGGATTTTATAAATATATTATACTCCGTCTCCATTCGCTCAATTTCGTCTAACGTCAAAATGGAAACATTCAGATAATCTGGATCATTCAATATGTTCAATTTTAAATGCTCACTGCTTTTAATATAAGAACTCTCAATAAATTCGCCAATCAATTGCGGCAATAAAAAACAATTCATAATGCTGACGGTTGGATATATTCGTACTGACACCTTCGGATTAAATAGCCTGATCAGGGCTAAATTATTTTTAATGTCTTCCCAGTTAGCGCCCTTTCTGATTAAGCCCAAGGCGGGGCCAATGGCATCAATACTGGCACCAATTTCTACATGTTTGAGTTTTTGCCACAGCTTAAGTGCGCTCCAATTTTTGTAATTCAACAGAGATAAATTTGTATTATAGGAAATCTGTATATCTGCGCGCCCAATTTCTATTAGTTTTTCTAAAACTTTATAGTGGTTTTCGTCTAATAGCGGCTCGCCTCCAGCAAAATATATGCGTTGAATTTGCGGCAAGCGTCGTTCGATATCTGCCAGGGTGAATGCGCCCTCTGATAACTTAAATACACGTTTTTTTTCATTCCAATCTTGATGAATGCTTTTAAAGTCTTCGTACCAACTATTGCTGCTCTCCGGAGAGCAGGATCTGCATTTAAAATTACAGATGTTTGAAAATCTAATATCAAAAAATATTATGTCTTTATTGTGTAAGTGCCCATCTGGATCAGTTTGTTCTAATCTCAAAAACTCATCTTTATAATTTTTATTCATGTCCTGACGATAGCTCTGTGAGCCCAACTTCTCTGTTGTATAGCAGTCTCCGCAAAAACTCTGCGCTGTTCCTGCTAACATTTCTTTGCGAACTTTTTTTATTTCCTCAGAGTTCCATACTTCATCCAATGTTTTTGTCAAAGTAGAGCCATATGAATACCAATCCTGCGCACGGCAACAAGGGAAAACCTCGCCATTTTGCCTCAGTTGAGCGTGTATCCAAGGAAGAATACAAAGCGCCTTATTTTCCTGGTTTTCATTTTTAGCCAGTTTTTGATTATTCACCCTCACATCCTACCCTCATACAAAATTAAAGCACAAATTATTACACTCCTAACAAAAATCCTCTTGGCTCTTTGACGCTTGATTTCAAATTAAGCCTATAGAATCATCAAGTGATAGTGTTTGGGCGGTTTTTGCTATATTATCGCCGCTAATAGGCGGCCCCTGTGAGTAAGCTTTTTAAGTCCTCAAAAGAAGTTGAAAATTATCACAAAAACCTCGGTTATTCCGACAAGTTTTGCATTGCCCCTTTCACCACCTTATTGCTTGAACCCGACGGCAAAGTCGGCGCGTGTCGGCACAAGGGTTGCGAGTTCCCAGTCGGAAATATTCTAGAAAATAGCTTTGATGAAATTTGGAATGGGGCCTTTATTAAAAACTGGCGCCAAGAGTTTTTAGACGGCAAGCCCAAGGTCTGCGCCACTGAAGTTAAAGACCGCAAATGCCATCACTGCCCTGAGTACAGCGCTTTAATAAAAAATGCCTCCATAGAACTGCACCAAACTCTCAAGCCTCTACGCCTTGCCTTTAATTTTAATGGCCACTGTAATTTAGAGTGTCAGATGTGTCATGTCTGGCAAAAGCCAAATGGTTTATACGATCAAATTGGCTTTTGGGATAAGCTCGACTCCTGGATTGAAAACATCGAAGAAGTTGAATTACTGTCTGGCGAACCCTTTGTTCAAAAAGATACATACAAGTTAATTGATTTGATTAGTATAAAAAAACCATTGGCAAAATGGACCATTACAACCAATGCCAACTGGAAACTAACTGATTATATTAAAAATCAATTAAGCAAAATTTCTATTAAAAATATAATTATAAGTTTGGACTCTCTTAATGAAAAAACTTACAGTCATATTAGAAAAAAAGGGGATTTAAAAAAAGCGCTTGCAGCGCTAGACGCCTTGCAAGAATACGATCAGTGGCGAGCGCGCAATGGCCTTGGTGGTTTAAATATAAAAATAAACTTTTTGTTTCAGCAAGACAACTGGCAGGAGCTCGGAGACGTTTACAACTTTAGCAAAAAACAGCCTGTTGATGTTTTTAGAACTTTTTTATACGAGCCAGAGCAATACTCTTTGCTTTCTTGTTCTGAGGACAAAAGAATTGAAATTTTGGAGTGGTATTTTTTAAACCTCAGTGCGGACCAGTTACTGCACAGCATGCGAGTTATCCGGCCCCTGCTTGACAGCTTGTCCTCTCTTAATAAATTTTATTTTTATGAAAAATACCACGGCATGATCAAACAAAATAACCGCTTGGATTTGGAATCACCATGAGCGACGCCTTACCTGATGCTTTGCCGTTGGCCATCGAAATTGAAATTAATTCCGACTGCAATCTCAGCTGCGCTTACTGCCCCAATTCAAAAGCAGAACGAAAAGAAAAGGGTCATATGGCGCCCGAGCTTTTTGAAAAAATTTTACAGCAATTGCAAAAAACCGACTATGCCGGAAGAATTTCTTATCATTTTTATAACGAGCCCACGCTTTCGCCCAACCTAAATGCCTTTGTGAGTTTAACAAAAAAATACTTGCCCAGAACCAAGCGCGTTCTTTACACCAATGGCACCTACCTAAACAAAAACACTGTCGACCAACTTTATGCTGATGGCTTAGATCGATTTATTATAACCGAACATCACCAGGCTGAGCTTCCGAATTTGGACTTCGTTGCCAACGAAAAAGATCTTTATCCTCTCAGTAAGTTTAAATTTTCAAATTTTAAAGAAATTCCGATGACCAATAGGGGCGGGGCCGTAAAGGCAGGCGCCAGAATTACAGAACCATTAACCACGCCCTGTTTTATACCTCGTTGCGTACTTGTTATTAGCGTAAAAGGAAATGTTGTCGCCTGCTACGAGGACTATTTTCAATCTCACGTTATGGGAAACATAACTGAACAAACTATTTATGAAATCTGGAGCTCCGAAAAATACACCCATTTTCGTAATGAACTGAAAGCGGGCAATCGCTATAAATTCGACGTTTGTAAAACCTGCAATAATAGCCTGCTAATAGTGTAATGAGTTTTATATGACTCTAAAAAAACCCCTCTTGTTAGTGGCATCAATTCTATCAGGGGCTTTTCTTTGGTTTTTATTAAAAAAACCCCTGCCTGAATATGATTGCCTCTTGTTGTTAAACTCTAAATACTTTGACTACAAGACTAGCGCTTATGTCGCCAATAAAACCATTGTAATCAAAAATGCAGTTATTGCAGACATATTCGACACAAATCCAGCTCTTACATTAAACACCACTTGTAAGCTTTTAAACCTCAAAGGAGCATTTCTTTATCCGGGGCTTATAGACTCTCACGCCCATTTACTCGCGCTAGATAAACAGAAGGTTCCCAACTGGAAGACGGCGCTTGAGCTGTCGGCTGCTCGGCCAGAAAAAACCAGACTATTAATAGGAGAGGCTAATGCCAAAAGCATGCTACTCGCTGGCTTTACTACGATCCGTGATCTTGGAAATTCTGGTTTTCATTTAGATGCGAAGCTAAAAAAAATAATGTCAGCTGGGCCTGAAATTATAACCAGCGGCCCAGGCGTTGCGATTGCGCCATCACAGATTGACCTTAAACATAACCCCAAAGAATACAACTTGGTCGATGAGCACACCGATATTGATTTGCTCTTGCAAAATTATAAATCCCATCAGGCCTCGTGGATTAAGCTCTATGCTGACAACTCTAACAAAAGCCCCTTAATGGCTCAGTCGCTTCTTAAAAGTCTAACTCAAAAAGCCCGCAATCTAAATCTTAGGGTTGCTATTCATGCCGAATACGCTCAAAGCATTGCAAATGCTCTTGATGCCGAACCTGACAGCGTTGAACATTTTTATGAAATTCCTTTAAGTAAAAAAACGCGCGCTGCAACGTATGCTGTATTAACAGATGCTGCTCCGCTTGAAAAAACTAGCGCCAGCGAGAAGCGGATTTCATGGCTCAAGCAAAATAACGTTAAAATAGTTTTTGGTTCAGACGCCGTTCTAGATTTTACCTCGAACTTTAAAAACCGTGGCGAAGCCAGTTTGTCTTCGCTGATCCGCCTTAGACAAATAGGTTTAAGCCCCCAAGAATCCTTGCTATCTGCAACCGCAACCGCAGGAGAAATGCTGGGTCTGCCAATAGGAAAAATCGAAAAAAACTATGCGGCTAATCTGGTGGTTTTTAATTCAGATCCCCTGCTTAGTTTAGAAAATTTAAAAAATCGCACTTTGATTATTTTTGGCGGCAAGATTGTTTGCGATAATAGGCAGGTGTGCTCGCCCTAAGCAGTGCCCTGGTCTTGGTGTTTACTTTTTGCAATTAAATATTGGGCGTGCTATCACAAGCTATGTTCAAAAAAATGTTTTTTGCTTTTATTTTACTCCTCATTTCTTCTTATTTTTTTGAAAAGATTCTCTCAATACAAAATAACACCTTAGCCAGTCGCCAGTCTTGGCACTCGTACAAAAAAGTGGGGGGGCCTCACTTGGTAGGTTTGCCTGGTCGTGATGATTTTTTTATTGAAAGGCAGGCGCTCGCTGGCGAAAATCTGAATCTGGGTGTTTGGTTCGGATATAATGATATCCTTTATAAAGAGCCTCTTTCAGATCTTGAAAATTTCAATGTTCAGTTTGTTTTAAACTCCGACGCCTCTTACCTTTGGGTTTATTTAAACTGCGACACGGAAAGCTGCCTAGCTTTTCGCAGCAGCGCGCATCCTGCATTTCCGACAGGCTTATATAAAATTAAAAACACTGGTGAACTTTTGCAAACTTTAGCCCCTGGGCCCCTGCTTACAAGAGGGTCGCATCAACTTAAAATTTCTAAAAAAGAGGACGCTCAAGAGGCCATGTATAGCCTTTTTATCGATAATACTTTTGTACAGGACGTAGAATACAAGCTCCCCTTTAATCCACTCAGGCTTAGGGGTGGGGAAAAGCCCACCACGGTTACAAGTATTAACTTCACAGATTTACAAAAAAAAACTCATCGTGTCGATTTTAAAGCACCTTTTAGTTTCAATCGATTTTTTATTCTACTATCTATTTTGTTTTTATTATCGCTAGCAGTGTTTTATAAAAAGGCTTGGAACTATGTTTTCTTGTTTAATCTTTTGATTTTGCTCTTTAGTTTTATGCTTTTTTCATTCGATAATTATTACTGGAGCCGACTTTATGTGACAGGGCGCCACGACCCTATAAATGAAAAAAACCACAGCTTTGTGATTTCTTTAGAAAAAATTAGAAAAATACTGACTGAAAATCACGAAGACGTGTTTGCACAAGAAAACTTTTTTAATACACGTTCTTGGTTTGTGCCGCTCGAAAAGCAGCGCGCAAAAAAAAGGTGGCTTTTTGACTTTAAAGATTACATCCTCTTTGACCCCGCCGTGGGTGCGACCACATTTAACGAAGACATTACACCAAACATTCTAGATTATAATAAAAAAAACTATCTTAAAATTGCGTTTATTGGTGGCTCGCAGACGTGGGGCGCCGGAGCGACCAGACCAGAAACAACCTGGGCCTCGTTGGTCGTTAAAGATTTAGCTAAAAATACCCGCCGACAAGTGGTGGGTATTAACTTTGCCATTTGCGGGGGTGTTCTAGCAGATTTTATTCCACGTGCTGATTTATTAGTTGCGCTTAAACCAGATCTGCTGATCATTAACTTTGGTAGCAACGATCACAGTACCGACGTTGAAGTGTTTAAATTGCAATTTCAAAACTTAATAAACAAGCTTTTGTCAGCAAAAATTAATGTGCTTGTCAGCATTGAAGCGATTAGTTATGAGCACAACCCCAAGGGCAGCCCTCATAAGGGAGAAGTTCTCCTGGAGCTCGCCCAAAAATACAATTTAGAACTTGTAAGCTTACATAACTATTTTAGTTCAACAAATATTCGCGATAGTGGCCTGATGTGGCAAGATCTTGTGCACTTTACTGATTTTGGGCAGGCGCAGGCCGCAAAATTTTTTATTAATACTTCTGCTTATAAAAAACTTATCCAGAAATGAAAAAAGTCATAAGTCTTTCACACGAAAACTATAATCGCGCTGAAAAACTCAAGCCGGGATCAGAAAAAAATTTTGGAATTACGCTTGGCTCGGCCTTTTTGTTAATCGCGCTTTTACCATTAATATCAAAAAACCATCCTCGGTTCTGGGCGTTGATCGTGACTGTGACCTTTTACGGCCTTGCCTTCATTAGACCCTCGTTATTAAAAATGTTAAACATTTTATGGCTCCGTCTAGGTTTATTACTTAATGCATTGGTTTCGCCAATTATATTATTATTACTCTATTTTGTGGCTTTTATCCCAACAGGCTTATTATTAAAATTGTTTAAAAAAGATATCCTTGATTTAAAAATAAATAAAAATTCTGATACCTATTGGATAAAAAGCGAAAGTTCGACAAACTCAATGCGTGATCAGTTTTAAAGGAGTGGTGTGGATTTTTTAAAGGAATTTGGTCGATTTTTATTAGTTCGCAAAAAATATTGGCTCGTACCAATTTTATTTGCTTTGTTGCTCTTTGGGTTTTTAATTGTATTTTCTAAAGGCTCCGCTGTTGCACCTTTTATCTACACTGTGTTTTAAATGAAAATACTTGGTATTGCAGCCTATTATCACGACAGCAGCGCTTGTATAATTCAAGATGGAGAAATTCTTGCGGCCTGCCAGGAAGAAAGATTTAGTCGTCTAAAGCACGACGCAGGTTTTCCAGCAAAAAGTATTCTTTATTGCCTGACAGCGGCCAATTGTGCCGCTCAAGATGTCGACCACATTGTTTTTTTTGAAAAACCATTTTTAAAGTTCGAGCGTCTACTTGAAACGTATTTAGCTTTTGTTCCGAAAGGTTTCCTTTCATTTAGCAAAGCAATCCCGCTTTGGCTAAAAGAAAAATTGTTTCAAAAAAAACTTTTAAAAGAAGAGCTCGTCGGCCTTGGGTTTTCAAAAAACCAATCTGATAAAATATTATTTTCTTCTCACCACCTCAGCCACGCCGCCAGCGCATTCTATCCGTCCCCACACCGCGAAGCCATAGTTCTGACTATGGACGGGGTTGGCGAATGGGATACGACAACAGTTTTTATCGGCAAAGATAATCAGTTAAAAAAAATCAAAGAGCTTCGCTTTCCCCACAGCCTAGGGCTGCTCTATTCAGCCTTTACCTACTATTGTGGCTTTAAGGTTAATTCCGGGGAGTATAAGCTCATGGGTCTTGCGCCCTTTGGTAAGCCCGCTTATATAGAAAAAATCAAGCATCACCTTATTGATATCAAAGAAGATGGCAGTTTTAAACTTGATATGAGTTACTTTGATTATTGCACTGGGCTGACCATGACCAACAAAAAGTTTGATCGGCTTTTTAATTTTGAGTTTCGTTCACCTAATACTGCTCTAAAGCAGGTTCACATGGACCTGGCAGCCTCAATTCAGGCCGTACTCGAAGAAGTTATTTTAAAAATATGTAGATCCTTGGCTCATGAATATAAAATTGAAAATCTCTGCTTGGCAGGAGGCGTTGCACTTAACTGTGTAGCTAATGGCAAAATTCATAGCGAAAATTTATTTAAAAACATTTGGATTCAACCTGCCGCTGGCGATGCCGGAGGAGCCCTTGGGGCGGCTCTCGCTGCATACTACATGCATTTTGGCCAGAAACGCCAAATAGAAGAAAATGATTCCATGAGGGGTGCTTACTTGGGTCCTTCCTTTTCAGAACAATATGTTGAACACTTTTTAGTGACTAACAAAATAAACTACAAAAAATACTCAACAGATCAAATTAATGAGTATGTTTCTGATTTATTAATTAAAGAAAACATCATAGGTTGGTTTCAGGGGCGAATGGAGTTTGGCCCACGCGCGCTAGGTAATCGCTCGATTTTAGCTGATGCGCGCAGCACAACGATGCAAAAAAAACTCAATCTAAAAATAAAATTTCGCGAGTCCTTCCGGCCTTTCGCACCGGCAATCTTGACAGAAGATGTAATGGATTGGTTTGATTTCAAAGACGCCTCTCCCTATATGTTAATGACGGCTCCGATTAAAAAAAATAAGCGTTTAATGCTTGATAAATCTACGCCGCTATTTGGCCTTGATTTATTAAACCAGCTGCGCTCTATACTGCCAGCGATAACACATATTGATTTTTCTGCCCGGTTACAAACGGTTACGGCAAGCACAAATCAAAAATTTTATGATTTAATTCGCTGTTATAAAATTAAAACTGGTCTCCCGGTTTTGATTAATACTAGTTTTAATATCCGCGGAGAGCCAATTGTTTGCTCACCCGAAGACGCCTACCGTTGTTTTATGGGAACCGATATGGATGTGTTAGTGCTTGAAAATTTTATTTTATTAAAAGAACATCAGCCGCAAGAAAATATTCAAGACTATAAAAATGATTTTGAGCTCGACTAGGTTGCTTACGCTATGTTTCCAAATGCCGCTTGAATTTTTTTAGTCAGTTCAAGCGTTTCTTCCATGCTTAAATGAAGATCGATATCCATTTTAATTGTTCGGCTTAATATATCAATTGAAGCCAGGACCTCTGAGTTAGAATATTCATACTTTTGATCTGACAATAAAAATGGATTTCGGGAAGGCTGAATGCCGCCTTGCTCACCAAATAGGTGCGACCATTTCCAGCTCGCGTGGGCGGGGCGCGCTGTGACGGGCGCAAATGCAAGCCCCTGCGCTCTTAAAGCTTTAGTAACATTAAGTGTTTGTTCAATGCTGCTAAATTGAAAATGAATAGCCGTACCGCAGTCGCCATCCGCACAAAAACCAATCGGAATAGTCATAATAGAACGACCAGCTAGTTCCGACGTAATTATTTTTTTTCTTTCTCTCAAAATTGCTAAAATTTTTTCTAGACGACTTAGTTGCACCTGCATAATAACGCCTTGAATTTCAGAAACTCTCATTGAATGGCCAATATATGTTTTAACATCTTCAAGAAAAAGTTTTTTTGAGGGGCTGAACTGAACTGGGGTGTCATGCAGTACAAACGCGGACTGAAAGGCGTCTTTATTGTCTGTACAAAGAATTCCGCCTTCTCCGCACGAAATTATTTTACTTTCATTCAACGAAAAACAGCCGAAACTACCAAATGTGCCCAGATGCTTTTTCTTAAATGTGCCGCCTATCGCCTGCGCCGTGTCTTCAATGAATAAAATTTTATTTTTTTCACAAAAAGTTTTTGCCGCCATGACATTTGCAACTAGTCCATCCATATGAACCAAAATCACGGCTTTTGTTTTGAGGGTTATTTTTTTCGCCGCATCTTCAAAGTCCATACTTAATTGTGTATCAATATTGACGATGATCGGAATAGCGCCCGCCATTACAACTGCTGCTGCCGTTGCAACAAAAGTATAGGCCGGAATCAAAACCTCATCACCAGGCTGAATTTTGCCGGCAAGCAACGCCAGCAATAAGGCATTGGTGCCGCTATTAACTAATAAAGAGTGGCCTACATTAATGTGCTTTGAAAAGTTATTTTCAAAAATTTCGCATTCGCTTAATTCAGCGTTTTGATATCGAAAAAACTTTTTTTTAGCGGCCAAAGCCCGCAATGCTTCCAGCTCTTTTTCGTCAAAAAAATACATAGGATTTTATACTCTGAGCAACCCCGGCTGTCGATTGGTTTTCTAATTGAAGTGGGCCCTTGTGCCGGACCAAGGTCTAAAAATCAAGTGGCGTGCTAATTCTCCGGCAAATTCTCATAATGAGATTCTCGCTTTGAGAATTTTGTTTTTAAAACAACTCTGGCGCTTTAAAACAAAATAAAAAATGTTGCGCTATTGCTGTGGTTCCTTAAAGATATCTATTGTATATTAGATAAAGTATCCAATAAGTTAGGGGCGCTTTAATGTTTATGAATAAGCGGGGATTCGGTCTTATTGAAGTTATGGTTTCTGTCGGCATAATGTCTATCATTATGGTCGGTGCTACCCAGATGATTGCTGATTTTAATAAAAATGTTAAAGAGGTCAGAACCTTAGCCAATCGGGATCAAATATCGGAGTTAATATCGCACTATGCCTCTACCTCAAGAATGATCGATTCAAGCGCAACGGCCGCCGGGGCCAACTCCGCTCTGAGAAAGTGTGTCGATGGTACAGGAGCAGGGGTTTGTGTAAATAACGCACAGGTTGCCTTTAATCTAATAGCTCCTGCGGTTGGACTTGGACCCCCACCTCCCGCAATTGCCGGGACCAATACTTATTATACAAGAGAGGGCGCCCTTTGCCTTCCTCCTCTTCCTCCGCCCCCAGTTGGAGGTAATGAAGCTTGTCCTATTCGGGCACAGATTTGGTATAGAGCCCGTTGCTATGGAGCCGTGCCCTGCTTGGCCAACGTGCACGCTGAGTATCTTACAATTGACTATTCAATTACACGTCTTCTTACCGCCACGGGCATACGCTTCAGGGGCGCCTGCACAGCTGGAGCTCCTGGTTGTCCTCTTGGTGCGGCATTTCCTTCTATCGTTCTTTCTGTTCCAATGTTTACAGGTTTAAATGCTGGCGTAGTCAATAGACTTCCCTACTGGGACTCAACAACAACATTTTTACCAAGCACAGTTGAGATGTTCCCCGCAAGTGGCAATGTTCTTATAAATAGAACAACCGGCGCAACGGTTACAGCTAATTGTGGTGTTGGCCCCACAAATGCGGGAGCAATTCGAACTAATAATGGCTCTTTCCAAATTTGTGATGGCGCTTCTGGTCGGTGGAAGCAAGTGGGCGGAGCTATGGACTCAAGTGTCGCAGCAAATCCAGCGGTGGGAATTCCTAACCTAGCTAACCTTTATATTTGTCCCGCAGGTGGAAACGCCACAAGATGTGGCTCTGCGCCTGTGTGTATGGGGCAAGTTACCAGAGCTATCCATGCAGATGGAACAGCAGCTATTACATGCTGCATGAATCGTTTTGTCCAATATAGATATGGTGCAGCTAATAGGCAAACCGAAACACCGCCATTTCTTCCTTTTCCTGCAGGGGGCCCTCCGCCGGCGCAGCCTTACAATGACCATGGAGCCAATGTCAACGCACCATGTGCTGCTCTGTTTAACTAAGGCATGAAAAAATATCTTTATATCAACCTTTCACTTCTTATTATGTTCATCTCACTATGGTTGAGGCTTTATAAATTAGATTTCTCGGGCTTCAGTCTTGATGAAATGATCTCGCTTAATATTGCTGAAAATTTTAATCTGTTATACCTATTTAGTGATAATCATCCTCCCCTTCATACTATAGCGCTAAAGCTTTGGACTAATTTATTTGGACTAAGTGAGTTTATGGCGCGTTTTCCATCTGCGCTATTTTCGACGGGTGCCACGATTGTTATTGGTTTTACTGCTTTAAAGTTTTCAAACCGATGGGTTTCATTACTTTGCATGTTACTGCATGCGGTATTTCCACTGAGTATTATAAATGCGCAGCTGGTTAGACCCTACGCCCTATTTGAACTGGCAAGTAGCGTGCAGTTTTATTTTTATTTAATTTACCTGCAAGATAGAACCCGAATCAGAAGTTTGCTTTTCTCTAGCCTCTTTGCTGTTCTTTCCAGTTATTTGGCCGCACTGTTATTTCTTTTTGAATATGTTTTTCATCAACGCAAAAATAGTAATGTACTGTTAATTATCGGTGTTAACGCTCTAATCGTTACCTTACTTGTTTTGTCGCGCGAATTAATTGATTGGCGCTATTTAGATTGGCAACTGATCAAGTTTAATCTAGAAAGCTTATCGTTTTTGCCGCTTGATCTTCTGCGGGCCTTTAGTTATTACTCGCCAATCTCAAGTATTGGCTTGGTTGTGCTCTGTATTCTGTTTGTGCGCAGTTTAGGCGCGGAGCAAATGAATGGCTTTTATAAAACTACAGCCATTGTTTTATCTTTTGTTCTCTCATTGATTGTTTTTTCGCTCGTTACAAGGCGCGCCATATTTTCTGAACGCTATTTTATTTTTATTATTCCGATGTTTATTTACATTGCTGGTAGCCTTGTAAAAAACATTTACCCTTTACACAGATACTTAGCTATTTTCGCCCTATTCTTTGTTGTGGGCGGCTCCACTGTGAGCATTATAAGAAAAGTTCCACAAAAACACCCGCCCTGGAAAGACGCTGCTTTTTCAATTAGCCTTTATGGGTCAAGCATCGTGCTGACAACAAGCTCTCGGGCGCTACAAGTGCCTTATTTTAAAAATAGAAATATTGAAGTTGAGCCGCTGTTTGAAGAAGACTCAGTGGCCGAACAACTAAACTTTTTGCTTATGGATTTTAAAAATGTTTGGATTGTCGATACCGCCTGGAATAGGCTGTTAAACTTTTCTAAATTGAACGATATTGTTTTAAAAGCAAATTTGAAAATCGAAGACCATACCATCTACGACGACGCTTCGGCAGCTGTTGTTGTGCTACGTATTACTCGTTAGCTAAGCTCTTTGCGATAGTTGCCGCTTCGCTTATGTCTGCTTGTAAAGTTCTGATTTCTGCTGAGCCACTAATGTAGCTTATGCTTTGCAGTGTTGCCGTGATTTTTTCAAAGTACTTGTTTGCCATTATTGCTGTTTTTATTGAGCTAATCTGCGTAAGCACGCCGCAAACCTCCCATTGTAGCTGCCTGATTAAAAACTTTATTTGTTTGTCTGTAAAGTTATTCGTAGCAACATCTGCGTTTGTATTTCGAAAAGCAGCACACACTGTAAACCACGCGTCTGTTTTTATTAAATAGGCGGCTTTTGTAAAATCGATGTTTTTGCTTTTCATTTCAAAATAAAAATATAGCTTTTCTTTAAGCTCTTCTACCTCTTTTGGGTCCCAAATATCATTCAATTTAATTATTGAATAGCTGATGGTTTCTATCAGCTTATCTTCCTTAAAAGGAACATGATCTGTTAATTTGTATTCGGAAATTGTTCTATCAATCATCTCAATGTGCGAGCGCCATTTTTTTATTCTTTTTTCGGGGTGCTTCTGCAGGTTTTGTATATCAGTTTCTAATTGCCGAAACAAAAAAACTGCGGCGTCAAGCGGGTCTGGTGCTCTGCTAATTTTGTGGCGAGCGCAAAGAATTGGGTCGCGCATAAGTTCAAAGCCGTTGTGATTCTTTAATATATATTCTACAGCGCTCGCCATGTAGATATTTATTTCGCCCAACAATGGGAAAAAATTTTTTATTTTATTATACGCCAAAACAAATGCTTCTAGCCGATTTGCGTCGGCAGGTGTTTTAATATATAGGGTGATGTCTAAATCGCTATAGCCCGGCTCAAGCGCATTAAGCACATAGCTGTTTCTGGGCCAGACCTCTGCGTTTAAATTAAAAATCTTACTAGCCAGTCTTAAGAGCTTTAAGGAACATGAGTAGGGGGGGCGCCCCAGTTTAGAGATAAAATATCTTAATGTTTTTTTCACTTGTTCTCTGGTATCGTATTATTTGATTTCTGTAAACTGTTTACTTTACTTAAGGGCTCTGCTTTGAACAAAACTCTGCTAAATTTTTATGGTTATAACGTCTTTATTACAGACATGAGCACTGAGAGTATAATCCCTCGAATAAATCAAGATTTTTCATATTTTCTTCAGAGCACTAATGAAAATGACGCCCTTTCACGCGAGTCTTGTCTTTTTATCAAAATTAATTGTGATGACACTCTTGTGTTTTCAGGGATTTCCCTTGGTAAAACCAAATTATGCAAAATTAAACAGGCTACATTAAAAAAAAGAGTTTTTAGCTACTCTGCAAGTGAAGATGTTCAGGCCTTAGCTTTGTTAATTGATGACATAAAAAGTAAAACGTTTGTTCTTCAAACCAAAAACTCTGATCTGGCTTTTGAAATTGCATACTTGTTGATCTTATCTTCTGTTGGCGAAAATTTAGAGGCGCGCGGACTAATGCGGCTGCACG
>ERZ1292633.1604-Hain-H41-02um-R1-1604-length-24236-cov-7_pt1 | contig 24236 bp, 16 predicted proteins | sample MGYA00564406_ERZ1292633 | MGnify/ENA primary metagenome ERZ1292633 (study PRJEB36523, sample SAMEA6512639) | groundwater metagenome | collected 2019-01-08 | study: AquaDiva: Metagenomics assemblies of 32 groundwater samples | reverse complement strand
TCGACACGATCACGTCGTCACCCTTCTGGGTGACCTTGTACTCGACCAATGGCCGCGGCGGCGGGCCGGCGATGTTCCGGCCGTTCATGTCGTAGATTCCGTTGTGGCACGCGCACCAGATCTTCTGCAGATCGGAGCGGTACTGCACCGTGCACTCGAGATGCGTGCAGACGCCCGAGAACGCGCGAAGTTTCCCGTCGGAATCGAGGATGAGAATGGCGGGGTCGCTCCCGAACTTGAAGATGACGCCCGCGTTGGGCTTCAGATTCTTCACCTTCGCGGCCACGACGCTGGTGACCTCGGCTTCGGAGAGGGCTGGGGTCTTGAGGTATTCGACGACGGGATAGAGAACGGTGCCGAGCCACCCGACCGCGCCGGCCCCGAGAAGCGTGTCGAGGAACGACCGGCGCGTAATTCCCTTCTTCGGTCCGGACTCCATGCGGTGCTCCCGAGGGTGATCGTTCGCACGGACCTCCGTCCCCACGGGGAGTGGGCCCGACCTGCGCTCCGGACCGGAGTCTGCGGGAAGCGCCGCATTGGGCGGAAGGTATTCTTTGGGCGTAGCTTAGGGGGCTCCTGTAGAACGAAACGAGCCGCCTGGCAAAGGCCGGGCGGCTCGCGAGACTCCGTGGAGTTTAGCGGCGCCGGGCGCCGTTGGGCTGCAGAATCAGCGGATTGCGGGCGACGAAGAGACCTACCTGAAGGCGATCCTGGAGCCCAAGCTTGTCCAGGATGTGGCCGACATGCTTCTTCACCGTCGGCTCGCTGATCCCGAGGGCCTGGGCGATCTCCTTGTTCGAGCGACCCACGGAGATCAGTTCCGCGACGTCGAGTTCCCGCGAGGAGAGCGCGTGGGAATGCGATTCGTGCTGGGGAGAGAGCGCGTGGCGCATGATGGCGCTCGCCGTGCCCGCCTCGTACCAGGCGTTCCCCGAGGAGACGGTGCGGATGGCGTGAAAGAAGACTTCGGGTTCCGCGCTCCGCCGGATCGTCCCCGACGCCCCTTCGGCCACCGCGATCTGAAGGCAATCGGTGCCCTGCGAGCAGATCGGCGACGGAGCGGCGCCCCCGCCCAGGACGATATCGCGCCCCGGCTTCGGAGGATTGAGCACGATACACTCGCCCTCGCCGCGCTCGGCCATGGCGAGGATCGGAGTGAGCGGCGCGGCGGTCCGGATGTCCAGGATTGGAGTGCGTCCCGCGCCCGGTCCGATTCGAAGCGCGATGAGGAGAATCGCCGGCTTGAGCGTAGCGCAGAGTTGCGCGGCTCGCTCGCTCGTCTCCGCCTCGCCGACGACGTTGAAATCGGGCTGCGTCGCCAGCAGCGACACCAGGGAGCGGCGATCGAGCGGGAGCTTGTCGGCCACCACGATGCGAATCGCATTCGCCGAGGTGCCACCGGAGCGACGGGGGGCGGCCTTCGCGGAGGTCTTGGCGGCCGCCACTTTGCGAGGCGGGGCCTTGCGGGCTGTGGCGGCCTTCGCGGGGGCGGCCTTCTTTGCAGCACGAGTGGCCGGCTTCCGCGCAGCCGTTCTCGAGGACTTCTTGACCGAACGAGCCACGGTTGACCTCAAGGTACTGGCGAAAAACGCTGAACGGCCCCCCACCGTTCTGGATTTCCAAGCAATACTACTATCGTATACTAGCCTCCCGCGGCCATCAAGGACGCTTCCCGCCTCGCTGTACGAGCGCCACGCGGGACGTTTCCACCCGCTCCAGGGCCCCGTACCAGAACCAGTAGGCAAGACCCGAGCAGCCGATCCCGAGAAAGAGGATGGCCGCCCCGGCCAGGGCGGTTTTTGTCGCGGTCAGGGGCGGAGGAAGCCGGGCATCGGAGTCTCCCGGCGCGCCGGCTTCGCTCCAGCCGGGAAGTCCGCCTCAGCGGATGACGACGAACCTCCCCAAGTCGCGGCCCAATTCGGTTTCGATGGAATAGAGGTAGATGCCACTCACGATCCGTTGCCCGTTCCGGGAGATCAGGTTCCACGAGACCGAGCCCGACCCCGCGGCGACGGGATCCCTTCCGAATTGAAGATCCTCCGGAGCTCCGCCGCGGAATGGAATCACGCGGACGAGATCTCCGGACAGCGAGAAGATCCGAATCGTACCGTTGGTGCGCGGCAGATTCATGAACGTTACTTTCGTGCCCGAGGGATCCTCCTCGCGCGGCACGAGATCCCACTCGGCGTGGGCCTTGTAGGGATTCGGCACGACGATGACGTGACGCTGGTCGTCGCGCGCGTCACCGCGCGGATAGACGACTTGGCCGTTCTGCGCGTTCGGGTTCGAGATGAGCACGACGTCCAGGTCGCTCGTTACGCCCGGAACGATCGAAACCGGAGCGATCGAATAGAAGTAGGGAAACCCGTTCAGCACGTTCGGATCGACGAAGCTGTATCGCCCGACCGCGAAAAGCGTGTCGAGCTCCTCATAGGTCGAATCGCGCATGACCTTCCTCGTCTCGCGGTTCCAGGCCACGCGAACTCGCTTCGTTAGAACCACCGGCGCGCTGGGATCGATCAATTCCGCCAGCGGCCGGGCCGGCGTTCCCGCCGGATCGACACGCCATTCGCCCATAAGGGTCCAAAGTTCCCTCCCCGGGCCGTTCGACCCCAGAGGACGTTTCCAGCCGGAGGCCTTGTAGATGCGATATCCGGTGAACTCCTTGAGATTCCCCCGAGATCCATCGCGAATCATTTCCGCGAAGTTGTTCCATTTCAGGGTTACTTTGCGGTCGCCCGGGAAGAACCAGGCCGACACGGTCGTTGAATCGCGACCGGATCGGTAGTTCTCGAGGAAATTTTCGGGTTCCCCCTTCCCGTCCTTTCCCGCGTAGACCGGCGCCGGAAGCGGCGCGGCGGCGATCCAGGTGACGAGTCGTTCCTTCCCCTCCTGCCCCGTTTCTACGTCGCAATCGAGATCGACGTAGACGCATTCCCGTCCAACCGAGAGAGACAACGTGTCGGCGCTGGCGCAGTGCTCCCCCTGCGGATCTCCCGGCGCGACCGGCGCATCGAGACAAACGAAGCGGCCTTGCTGTTGCTGATCGCACGCCGCGAGCGGATTCCAGGGGGTGAGCCCCTCGTACTGGGGGAAGTTCGGGCCGCTCGGGATCCCGCTCCAGAAACGAACGCGGCAGACGGACGATTCGGGGATCTGATAGACGAACGAAAAAGCCGCCGGCGACCGTAGGCAGGTCTCCTTGCCGCACTGACCGGTATAGAGGCTGCCGTCGAAATCGGTGTAGAGGCCGTCGAAGACCTGCTGCGCGGCGATCGCGTTCTCGATGAGGGTGCCGCCGGCTCCGATCTTGTTGCCCTCCCCACGCCCCAGACCCATGACCCAGGCGACCGAGACGGTCAGTGTCGACTCCGGAAGAAGCGTAGCGAAGGGGCCCGTCGCCATGAGGACGCGGTAGTCGAGGGGCCGGCTGGAACGCGGCTCGATGCCAAGGCCGCCGGTGGCGAGGGGAGAGCCGGGGTCGAGCGTCGGATCGGCCATCAGTTGATATCGCTGCTCGTCGGTTCGAGGATCCCCTCCCGCGGCGAACGAGGCCTCACCGGAGAAGAACTTGAACGCCGTGATTCCGACGCGGGTGGGTGCCGCGCGGCCGCTCGGATCCGTCGTGTGATTCAGGAACATGCAGCCGATATAGCCCGGGGCGTCGCCGTTTTTCCGTTCCTCCGGCTTGTCCGGATTGTCGGGATTGTCGTACGTGTACGCCATCTGGAGGACGCGGCGCACCGCCTTCCCGGAGGGGCCCGCGTACTCCACCACGCGGTTCACCAGTCCGACCTGGTCGTCCTCCCAGAACCTATCGAAGGCGTGGCTGCCGCAGTCCATGTCGGCGAAGATCGCCACCATGACGTTGCGAAGCGATCGCCCCGAGACGTTGGTGATGCGATAGTCCATCCCGACGAAGTCGTTCTGCCCGGGCGACGCCCAGGCGTACGACGTCTGGCGGACGCGCAGTCCGAGCGGCACGTGCTCAGGCTGCTGTTGGCGGGTCTCGGCGATGTTGTCGAAGTACTCGCACGCGAACATCTGTTGGCCGATGGCGCTGTAATCTTCGTCGCAGAGCCCGTCCTGGTCGTCGTCGATCCCGTTCGGAAAGTCCTCGTCCACGAATCCGTCGCCGTCGTCGTCCGGATCGACGCTTGCGGAGATGATTCGATTGCCATCCGGGATTCCCTCGTACGATTCCCGGACGTCGGCCACTTGCTGGAGTGGAACCGGCGCACAGGCGTGGTCGGGGGTAATCTCGGGCGAGAATTCCCGGGCTAGCCCCGTCGCTGTCGAGACGTGGGGGATCCCGCTAGGGTCGAGGGCCCCCACCCAGAGTCCGGCCGAGAAGAGGTACTCGTAGCCGGACCCCGCGGGCCACTCGGCCGCGGGGACCGTGCTGATCGTTTGGTAGTCGGGGTTCCCCGTCTCGCCGAGGTTTCCGATCATCAACTGCAGCCGGCCGACGGAATGGACGAATTTCCCGTCCTGGCGAAGCGTGCGCTGCGGCTGTCGAGAATCGGGGGGCTGGACTGCTGGGGGACTGTAGGCAGTGGTCGATAACTGAAGCAGTAGCGCCACCACCGTCGTCGCGAGCGGCCGCAGCACCGGAAGAAACGGAACTGGCAGACGAATCGAGGAGATCGAGCCCATCGGGGATTGTCCTCCGCTCGGTCATTCGCCGCCGGCGCGGCGCGGCACGGCCAGGGATCCGAGGGGGGGCTGGATGGGGACGATGAACGCTGTGAAAATCGGCCGGCCGACTCATGGGGGAGGCTGGGGGGAAGGGCGCGGAGGGCCTGCGGTCCGCCGCGTTCCTACGATCGCAACAATACCCGGGTCGAAGCGCGATGCAAGGGGATTCCAAAATGCGGTGCTGTTTTCCCAACCAACCCCGGAATAGGGGGGGCTAGGTGACGAGTCGGCCGCCGAACGCCACACGCGCGCGGCCTGGCGGTTCGTAGACGAGGTGAATGTCGCCCTCGGTTCTGGCGCAGGCGGATGCGATGGCCTTCGTGAGCATCGCGACCTCCGCAGCGAGGGCGGTTCCGCGCGGCGGCTCCTTCTCGACAATCGTGACGAAGACCGGTGATGCGTCGGCGGGGGCGCCACCGTTCTCCGCGTAGTGATCGGCAGCGATCATCGAAACGCGAACCCACACGCTTTGCGGCGTTGCCCCAAGCGCCTCCGCCACGGTGTCCGCGATGCTGCGTGCGAGACCGAGCGGGCGCGACCAACCCGGCGTCTCGACGATCTCGACCTTCAGGATCGGCATCGTCGGCCTTTCGCTCCCCCGGAGGTGGGTTTGAAACTATGGGCCCTGTTGGACTTGAACCAACGACTCCCTGCTTAAAAGGCAGGTGCTCTACCACCTGAGCTAAGGGCCCATCTGTTTCGAGCAGTGGAGGTTAGCACGTTTTCTTCCGGATCACATCAGACCAACTGACCCTGGGTGGACCCGTTGCTCCGCCCAACCCCGCTCGACGATATTGACGAATGCCACACCGGCTCTTCCCACCCCGAGCCAACCGAGTGTTACGATGCGATTCAGGCAAGTCAATCCCGGACCGGGCACGATAAAGGATCAGTCGATGAGCGGGCCTTTCGGGACTACCAAGCGGTCGACGACGTTGGGTCTGGTCGTGCTGTTGCCCCTGATCGGAGCCGTCGTGTCGGACACGCCAATGCCTTCCCACGCGCAACGGCAGTCGTGGCTCGCGGCCGTGGCACTCCTTCCGGAGGACGGCTCGCTCGAGCCGGGAAACACCTCGGAAGTGCCGGACTCCATCACGGCACGATTGAGGGCGGGCCTAAGGCACCTGCACTATGGGCGGTTCCCGCGAGCAATGGTTGACTCCGCGGATGCGCTCACTGAGCGGATCGAGGCGGCGGCGGCGCGCCCCTTTGCCGATGAGTGGGCCGGTAGCTATTACTACGGCAACGGGCTCGGTGTAAGCGTTTCCCTCGCGGTGGAACCCTCCCTCGGCTTCTCAAGGTCGAATTTCGGCTGTCTGGGGCTTTACGAACTCGAGTCGGGAACGGCTGAATGGGAGGGCGATCGCATTCTCCTACGCCCACCGGCCCGGAGCTCGGGACACGCCAAGCAAACTGAACTGCTTTCAGAGCTGAGCCAGGTCCGCTGGGGACGCCGCCATTACCTCATCGAATCGAGCGATCTCCGTGTCTTCTGTAACGCGGTCAACGCAGGCAGCGAACCGCGACCGCGTTGGCACGGTCACTTCTTCTTGAAGAAGGGCGACGAGAAGCTGGTCGTGGCGGGTCTTCCGCAGGTACCTGCCGCATTCCGGAAGTACCTGATCGCGAAACCCATTGGGGCAAGGATCACCAGGATTCTCGCTCAGCCCGGCGCGCGGGGGGAGGCAAGTCAGGACGCTTCGGCTGAGGGCGCACGCGGGCGGATATACGTCTTGATTGATGCGGGGCGCGTCGATGGGCTCCAGCCCGGGATGAATCTCTTCCGCGTCGCCGACGATTACTCGAGTGATCGTGTCACCTTAGAGATCGTCGAGGATCGCTCGGCGGTTGGCGTCTGTGAGTCGTGGAGGGAGACGCCACCGTCGGTGGGTTGCGCCCTCTCGAGCCGCGATCCATTCTCGGCGGCGTTTGAGTGACGTTGGAGCCCCGCATTACTCGGGGGTGCTCCAGATCTGGTCGATACAGAGAATCAATCGTTGTGCCGTGGCGGCCCGCAGCCACTGAGTCGAAATCAACTCAGGGCCGAATTAGGCTCCTCGTCGTCACGCTTTAGGAATTCGCCTAGGACGACTCTCCCCAGATCCGAGTCAGGGCAGGCATGAGCGAACTCCTGCAGTGGCGCGACCACTAACTCGCGGACAATGAGGCCGCATTCCCGCATCCAGACCACGACCCATCCTAGGAACTCATCCCTGGTGAAGTTCGACGCCCCCACATAGAGATTGGCGGCGCCAAGTTCTCCGCTTAGGTCGATGCGATATGGACGATCCCCAAGCCATTTCACCGCCCGCGAGTACCACGACGGTCGCCACCTCTTTGGCCCCACCTCGGGCGATACCCCTAGGCAGTAGACCTCGAGAAAGCGAAGGGCCCCCTCGTGCTCTGCGGGATCCGGCCACACAAAGGCCTCCCCCCAATTTCTCCTCTCCTTGTCCCACTTGGGATCCGTGAACACCTTCCACCTCATCGCTGCCCTCATGGGCGGCTCCACCGGGGCGTCGTAGCTCACTCAGGCATTCGCTGATTTGGCCGGACGTGCGCAGCGAGCGGGCCGCCCGCGGTCACCGCTCACTTCAGCAGGACCATCTTCCGAGCGATCCGGGGAGATCCATCCACGCTGAGACGGTAGAGGTAGACCCCAGAACTCACCGGAACCCCGCGCGTGGCCGTCCCGTCCCACACAACGGATCCCGGCCCGGCAGGCCGAGACTCGTCGAGTAGGGTCGCGACCATCCGCCCGGACACGTCGAATACCTCGAGCCGCGCCCTCGCAGAGTGCGGCAGCTCGAATTCCAGCCGCGTCCTCGGATTGAACGGGTTGGGGCGAGCGGCGTGGAGCGCGAGCCGGTACCGCGGCACGGAGCTCTCCGCGCCCGTCACTGGAGCATGCACAACCTGGAACTGCCGCATCATTTCGTGGTCCTCATGCTCCAGGATGTGGCAGTGGTACGCGTAGCGACCCGCGAAGTCCTCGAAGCGGGCGATGACGCGGAGCACCTCGCTGGGGTTGACGGGAGCGGTGTCCTTCCAACCGGCCTCGTACGGCGGTGGAGGAATCGGTGATCCAACGAGGGCGATCGTGTCGCCCTGCATCACGAACGGCTGCCGGTCGAGTACCTGGAACTCAACGAGATGTAGGTGCATCGGGTGCACCGTTTCGGAATGATTGATGAAACGCCAGATCTCCGTCGTGCCAAGCACGGGGAACTCCGTCACGTCCCCCCAATGCAGCCCGTTGATCGTCCAGTTTTGGCCGCCGCACGGGCCCGGCGCGGCCGTCCTCGCCAGCGAGAAGTCGCGCGACTGAACGGCCTCGACCTCCTGGGTCCGCGCAACGGGCCTCAGCGTGTCTGGAAGAGCCGCCGTGTGCCCCGGCACGGCCTGGACGACGAATTTCATGATGTTCGGGAGCGCCGGTTGCATCGGATCACCAAGCGGATACGGCGCGGGAGCGCTGTTCGTCAACAGAATCTCGGTGCCCGCCGCGAAGGGCCCGAAATCGACCACGATGTCGGCGCGCTCGCCCGGCGCGATCGTCACGCTGTCGCGCGTGACTGGAGTCGTGATGAGCCCGCCGTCGCTTCCGATCTGGACAAGGGGCGCGCCGTTGGAGAGCTTGAGCGTGTAGACGCGGGTGTTGGATCCGTTCAGCATCCGGAACCGGTACTTCCCCTGACTCACGTTCAAGAAGGGCCACACCTTTCCATTCACCACTGCCTTGTCCCCGAAGAAGTGTTCCCTCCAAACGTCCGGGTACTGGAGGCGTCCGTCGGCGCTGAAAGTCCGATCTTGGATCGCGAGTGGGATTTCATATTCGCCCGAGGGGAGATTGAGCGCCGTCTCGGCCGCGTCGCGGATGAGATAAAACCCCGCCAGCCCCATCATCACGTTGAGTCGAGTGATGCCAAGGGCATGGTCGTGGTACCAAAGGGTGGCTGGAAGTTGGTTGTTCGGGTAATGGAAGGTCTGCCGCTCCCCCGGGCGGATCGTGAGCTCCGGATATCCATCGCTCTCGGGGCCCACGTGTCCTCCGTGGAGGTGCACCACGGTCCGCGCGGCGGCACCCTCCATGTCGGGACCATGGAGGCAAGGATCGACGGGCAGGTAGTGCTGCGTCCGAAGGGCCGCTGTCGAATCACGCAGATCATTGAGCCAGGTCACGGTGACCGGACTCCCGGCGGCCGCCTCGATCGTGGGCCCCGGGTAGGAGCCCGCGTAGCCCCAGACCGTCGTCGGCGGGAGATCGCGGTGGAGTTGCTGCTTGAACTCCGTGAGCGCCAAGGAGTACGAGGCTGTTCCGCCGGGCGTGCCGGAGACCGGCGTGGCGACCCCCGGACGCGGCAGCGGGTCGACGAAGGCCTCGAGCACGAGCGGGCAGAGATTCGCCTCGCAGGCGGTGTTGTCGCCCTGGTAGGTTCCACCGGCGGTCGCGCACTGGGAGGCCGTAAGTGTGTCGCAGGTGCCGTCGTTGAAGCAGCAGGCGCCCGTGGGCGCCGAGGGGAGGTATGTGACGAGGAGCGCGGGACGATTGGCGGCAATGCCGGTCTCGCGGCTCGCGAAGCGGCGCGTATTGGTGCTGGCCGCCTCGTCTCCCCGGATAAGCCAGCCGGTGTTGACGGCGGACCCCTCGGTCCAACCCTGCACGTCCGCCGCCACCGTCGTGCCGCTCCATTCCTGGAAGACCCCGGACGTCGCGGGCACGGAGAGCGTCGCGCTCACGGCAGGCGCGAAGTCGCCGCCCGGCGTGGCCCAGAAGGTCGTATTGTAGAAGCGGTGGAGCCAGGTCGCATCGTTCGTGGTGGCCGCCCCGCCCGAGCCTTCGCTCCCGTTTCCCTGAGAGGTGCCCTCTCCCCACGTTGCGGCGAGCTTGTGGATCGAGACGCTCACGGGAACTCCGGGAGCCTGATTGCAGAAAAGCCGAACGCTCGCGCTCTGGACCAAGGCAGCCGCGGGAATGGAACTGACGTCGAATTTAAGTAGTCCGCGTCGCTTGAGACCGTTGTTCTGGTTCCCGGTGTAAATATACTGCCCCGCCCCGTTGCTCGTGGCGCCCGCGGGGTCCTCGTAGAGTGTGTTGTCCGCTACCGCCGTGAGCGTCACCGAGACGGGGGAATTCGGACACGGGTCGGGCGTACAGATCGTGCCGCTCCCCTGGAACGCTCCCCCTTGCGACAGGCAGGAGGCGGCCGTCGTCTCGATGCACCCTCCAACGGGAAGGCAGCAGGCGCCGGATCCCGCCGGAAGGACCGTGATCGTGCCGGACATACCTCCGGCGGTGCCGTCACCGTTATCAAAACCGTGGGGACGGCAGTAATAGGTGAACGTTCCAAGAACGGTGAACTGCCGGGTAAAGGTGGGACTGTTGTTGTCGAGCGGGGCGTCCCACTGCTCGAGGCTTCCGGCGACGGACGTCGTGGTGTGATTGCCCTCCTGACGGACCCACCGAATTGTGTCCCCGACGGTGACGATTGCGTTCACGATGGGACCGCCCTGAGGATTCGTGCTGAAGTCGAACGAGTAGACGTACACGGTATCGATCGTCGCCGCGGCCGGGGCCGCCCCGAGGATCGCCAGCGCAAGGAGCGCGGCAGGAATTGGCCATCGCAGGGACGTTCTTCTCCACCCATCCGGCGAATTTCGCGTGAAGTCGCGCTGAGGTGCCATGGAGCTCTCCTCCTGGATCGCGGAATTGCCGAATGTACGCCCTTGCGGCGTGCGCCAAGCCCCATGCTCCCACTGCTCCGCCCCGCTGCCAAGTGGTCCGGAGGTAGCGGGAGCCCCGGGAATCACCCCAACTGACGCGGTAGCCTCTCCGGAGTGGGCCGGGCTCCGTTCTCCATTGGGAAGAGTTCCGCGACCGTCGTCCCCCGCAGTCCGCGGCTCGTCGTCTCGGTCAGAATGATTTCCAGCGCGTCGATCGTCTGCCCTCGATCCGGGTTCCCCACCGGACTCCCATCGTGGAGAATCAGGATCGATCCGTCCCGCAGCCGCGGCAGCACTCTCGAAACGATTCGGTCGACGCCGGGACAGTGCGGGTCCTCGGGATAGACATCGCCCAGGACCGGCTCGTAGCCGAGGCCTCGCAGAAAGCGCGCCTGTCCCGGCGTCATGAATCCGAACGGCGGGCGGTAGAAGCGGGGGGTGACTCCGGTGGCGTCCTCGATCGACGCGGCGCACCGGCGCACCTGCTTTCGGATCGTGGGTGCGAGGAGGAGCGGCACCGGCCAGTGCGAATCCCCATGCACCGCGGCCTCGTGTCCCTCCGCGACAACTCGTCGCGCGAGCTCGGCGTGCCGGCGCACGTGACCGCCCAGCATGAAGAACGTCGCCCGCGCGCCGAACCGCGCGAGGACGTCCAGGATCCGGCCCGTCGCGGCGGGGTTCGGGCCGTCGTCGAACGTGACAGCGAAGCGGCCGGTCACCTCCTCCACGCGGCAAAGAAGATGCCCGCGCGCCCATCCCGAATACTGCGACGTGTGAAGCAGGCTCATGGCGCACTCCTCGCACCGCGACGTCGTTCCGCAATCCACCGATTCAGCGCTTCCTCGCTTGCCCGGGCCCGCTCCACGAGCCCCGGATGGCGGCGCGCGATCCACGCGACGCACCATCGCTCCACGTACGGGCGCGAACAGTCCCCGAACACGAGCGCGATCATCCCCAGCGCCGCCGAAAGCGCGAGCATCGCGCCGACGGCCACCGCGCTCGCCTCCAGGACCTTCGCGAAGAGCCACGCCATGGCGGCATACCAGAGCGTGAGGAAGAGGAAGCCGGCGGAGATCCGCGCGAAGGCGATCTGGCTTGGACCGTAACCGTAGCATCGAATCGCGCGGCGCGTCAGGAGGGCCGGGATCGCGTGGATCACGGCGCCCGCCAGGGCCGGGAGCGCCATCGTCGCGATGGCCGCGATGCGACGCCCGGACGGCCGCGCGTGTAGGGGCATTGCCTTCACCAGCGCACCGTCGGAGACGCGCAGCGCCTTCAGGGCTCGGGCATGCGCGTGCGCCAGCCGCCGGAGCCGGGCATGGCCTTGGGGATCCTCCCGCCTCAGGGCCGAGATCGATCGTTGGATATCCTCTGCCGTGGCGAGATCGCGGCTCCCCTCCCGCGCCGCGGCGATCGATTCCAGCGCGTCGAGAAGCGGCGCGTCTTCCGGATTCTCCGGCATGACCCCGAGCGAGCGGAGCGCGCCCGCGATACGTTCGGTCAACCGGTCGGCTGCCGCCGTATCCGCGTCCGCGAACCACGTCCGCAACTCGGACCACGCGATCGGGTTGCCGATCCGCACGGTCACGTCGCCGCGAAAGGCGGTGCGTTCGGAGTACCGCAGGGCGATCGGCACGAGCGCGAAGGAGCGGCCCGCCCCCCGCGGCCGGGCGTAGGACAACGCCAGTCGCGCGGCGCCCCGCCTCAGCGGCATCAGGGAGCGATCGGTCCGGCTGATCCCCTCGGGGAAGATCGCCACGACCTCGCCGCGATCGAAGAGGGAACGGCAGCGGCCGAACGTCTCTTCGTTCCGCTCGGCGGTGATTCCCGAATCGGAAGCATAGACCGGCAACGTTCCGAAGATCCGAAGCAGGACGGCGCGCGGCCGGGGATGGAACTGGCGGATCTGGGCGAGGAAATGGAGCCTTCTGCCGAGCAGCGTCTCGAGGAGCAAGACGTCGCTCCACGTGGAGGGGTGATTCGCGGCGAGAAGGGCGGCGCCTCTCCGAGGGAACCGATCTTGGCCGACGACGAACACGCGCCGGAAGTGGATCGCGATGGCCGTCCGCATGACGACGCGAAAGCCACGATACAGAGCCTCGGCGACGATGGTCCCGATCCTGGGCGCGGTACCGTTTCCTGCCATTCCGTCACGCTCCCTGCCGGATTGGCGGTCCGTGACGCCCATGGACGCACCCGGCAGGAAGCCGGAACCCGAGCGGAATCCCTTCGAATGGTGGCCCATAAGGACTTGCACCTCCTCGATCGTCGCCTGCCGAGGGCCTCCGGTCTTACAGGAGTGGCACAAGGCGTGCCTAAATTGGTTGGGGGGCTCCGCTCGGCGAGCGGCGCCCGCGGAGGAGCGGTGACCAGCATGCTCGGCCTATCGCATCGCGGCACCCAGTCGAGACTGGGAAGAACGCGCCACCTGGCGCGAGTGCTTCTCCAGTATGGGCTGGAGTCGCTCGCGGAGCGTGTCGGACTCCACCGATTCGCCCCACGCTTCACGCGCCCCGCCGCGAAGGAGACGCACCGCACCGAGGCGGAGCGGGTGAGGCTGGCCCTCGGCGAGATGGGCGCCACCTTCATCAAGCTCGGGCAGATGCTGAGCACGCGAGCCGACCTTCTCCCCCCTGACTTCATCGCCGAACTCTCGAAACTTCAAGACTGCGCCCCGCCGGTCCCCTTCGAGGAGATCGAGCGAACCGTGAACGAGGATCTGGCCGCCCTGCAGAGCCCGGTGTTCGCGTCGTTCAGCCGCGCGCCGATCGCCTCGGCGTCGATCGGCCAGGTCCACGCCGCGGTCTTACCGGACGGGACTCCCGTGGTCGTCAAGGTGCGGCGCCCGGCCGTGGAGCAGGAGGTCGAACTCGATCTCGCCATCCTCCGCGACATCGTGGAATGGGTGCAAGTGCACACGCCGCTCGGCCGCGATTACGAGCTGCGTCCTCTCGTGGACGAGTTCGCCCATACGCTGCGCGACGAGTTGAACTACGTCCGAGAGGCACAGAACGCGAACCACCTCCGCACCGCCCTCGAGGGCGATCGGGGAGTCTGGGTTCCGCGCGTCTACGAGGCGTACAGCACCGCGCGAGTCCTCACCATGGAGCGCGTGAGCGGTGTGAAGATCTCCGACCTTGCGGCCCTTCGCGCGCTGGGCGTCCCCGGGCGCGCCGTCGCCGAGAACGCCGTTCGCCTCTTCCTCCGCCAGGTGCTCGAGTTCGGCTTCTTCCACGCCGACCCGCACCCCGGCAACTACTTCGTTCAGCCCGACGCATCGCTCGCCATGGTCGACTTCGGAATGGTGGCTCGCCTGAGCGAGTCGACGCAGGGACACCTGCTGCGGGCGATGGTGGCGGCCTCGCGCCAGGACGCGGAGGCGCTCAGCGACGAGCTCTACGCGCTCGGCGTGGCGGGGCCGCGCGCCAATCGCCCCCTCTTCGAACGCGACCTCGCGCATCTGGTCGGGCGCTACGGCAGCCTCTCGGTGGGCGAACTGAGCGCCGCCACGGTGGCCCAGGAGTTGTTCCAGATCGCGTTCCGGCACAGGCTGCAGCTCCCGAGCGAGCTGGCGCTCCTGCTTCGCGTCCTCAACATGAGCGAGGGAATCGCGCTGATGCTGGATCCTGACTTCCGCTATCTCGAGTACGCCGTCCCGATCGTTCGCAAGAATTGGCGCCGCCGGCATTCGCTCTCCACGCTCGCGTCCAAGGCGGGCAAGGCCGCGATCGACGCGGCCGAGCTCGGCGTCGAGTTGCCTAGGCGCACGGCGCGCCTCCTCGACCGGCTCGAGCGCGGCGAGATGCAGCTCGACGTGACGCATCGCGGACTGGAGAGCCTCACGCGCGAATTCCAGGCGATGACGAATCGCCTGGCGCTCTCCATCATTCTCGGGGCGTCCGTGATCGCGCTCGGACTCGCGGCCGGGATCCGACTCGTCCCGGCCCTCGGTCCTGTCGTCGCCTGGCTCTTCAGGCTGGCGCTCGTATTCTCGGTGGTGTTCGGGCTCTCCGTGCTCTGGGGCATCTGGAGAGCGGGAAAGCGCTAGACCTCAGAATCCCCGGCGGTTTCCCACCGGAAAGACGCGGGATGCCTGCAGTCCGTCCCTTCCCTCCTCCAGTTCCACCTCCACCGGCATTCCGGGGCGCAGCGATTCGAACCGCAGCGCGTCATGGAGGGATTTCCGATGGAAGTAGGCCGTGCGCCCCCGATCGAGGAGGATGAAGCCGTACCCCCCGTCGCGGAAGATGCGCTTGATGCTCCCTTCGGGACGAGCCCCCGGAGTCTTCGTGATCCTCCGGCGCGCCTCCTGGGCCTGACGGAGTTCACGCCCCAGCGCGATCAGCGCCGCGTGGATGGCGTCCCGCATCGATTCGCCCTGCTTCTCCACCCGCAGCGTGTCGCCCGGATAGTTCGCGACGAAGGCTGCCTGCTCGGAGCCGTGACGGTGGCGGCCGTGCTGAAGGGTCGCGTGAATACGCCGTAGCTCGGGGTAGCGCTCCGCCCAGCGCGCGATGGTCCGCTCGATGAGATTCCGCCAGTGTGGATCGACCTCCGTGTGGCGGGATTGAATTTCCAGATCGACGTGCGCCGGGGGCCGGTCGATCGCCGGCGCCGGAGATGGCGCGAACGGCGCGACCTCTCCCTCCCACTGCCACGTCGCCAGCAACTCCCCGTCGCGGTCCGACCATCCGTACGTGGCCGCTCCGCCGAAGGCGCCCAGCAACGATCGAACGAGGCGGTGCGCCAGCTTCTGCGACGTCGTGAGAACTTCGAGGTCATCTCCCAGCCGCTCGACCGAGATGATGCGGCGCTGAAGTTGAGTCCACTGCGCCCGTTCAGCCACGTGTTCCATTCGCCGCCGGATGGCGTCTTCGTTCCGCGCGGCGGCGTCTCCGCGAATCAGGATCCTCCCGAAGTACTCCCCCTCCTCCGCCTGCCGGCAGGCCGGACAGACCGTCCACGCCAGGCCGATGGGCCACTGCTGCTGGTCGGGAGTGGCCCGCAGCCAGCGCTTCGCGCTGTAGACGGCCCCGCAACGCTCGCACATCGTCGTACCCCGCAGATGCCTCGTCCTCCGCGCGACCGCGGGGCTTCTATCGCTGATGGAACCGCGCCGCACTAGGGCGCGAACAAGCCCCTTGTCCGGCATCTCGTCGTTCCTGCGCTTGGTCTCCATGGAAGTCGGTCTCCGATCGGAAGTGGTTCTCACTACACCGTGGAGGGGCAGTACAAGCGCGACTGCCCTAGCTCGTTCGATAGACTGCATTCGGTGTGCCAGCGAGTGGCGGGGATTCCGCGGGCGGGAGTCGAACGCCGAGGCGCCGTCTAGGGTCCGGCGAGGCAACGAGGAGCGAGCGCAGGGCGCTCCCCCGATGGCGCGCGCTGGAGCGTCCATTCGAACGGCGGAGGGGTTTCGATATGCCAACCTGTCAGGCGAACCTGCCGACATCGTCCTCGGCCCCGAGCGCGAATCTCAGCTAGGACGTGCGCGCTCCCGAAGCGACGTTGCCACGCCATCCTGGCCCAGCGCCGCCGCCGCGTCCGCGAGCGCCTCGCAAGCGTCGCGCCTCGTGCCGCACCAAAGCCACGACCCGTCGTAGTCGCCGCCGTCGAGGACTCGCATCCCCTCAGCGAACTCCGCTTCCCCCGCGCCCGCCCTGGAGAGCCCCGCGAGAGCCCGCACCAGGAAATGTCGTCCCGCCAGCGTCCGCGGACGTCCCCGGAGATGCGCCACGGCCTGCTTGAACGCGGCCGTTGCGGCCTCGCGGTCCTGCTGCTCCAGCGCGATCGTCCCCAGGACAAGGAGGCCCAAAACTCTCATCGAGTCCCGGAACATGTGGTCCGACTTCTCCGCCGCGGCAATCCCGTCGAGGCACGCCCGGCGCGCGTCGGCCTGGCGCCCCTGAAGTCGGAAGATCTCCCCCAGGGTCACGCTGGCCCCGGTCGTCGGACCTGATCCGGGCTGCCCCTCGAGCGCGATGGCCTGGCCGGCGCACCACTCCCCCTCCTCGAATCGCCCGAGTTGTCCCAGGAGCAATCCGAGTGTCATCCAGGCGAATCCATGCGTTCGGTCGAGGAGTACGGCCCTCTGGAAACGCCCCAGCGCTTCCTCATCACGACCGGCCGACCAGAGGGCGCACCCTGCGAAATAGTCTCCGTACGAGGAGCCCGCCGCGAGCCGGGCCGCCTGCTCCGCCGCGACCAGGCACTCCTCGATGCGCCCCGTACGCCAGCAGGCGTACGCGAGCCACACGTACGATTCTCCGTGCGAGGGGTCGAGCTCGATCGCCCGTCGAGAGTAGGCTTCAGCCAACTCCAATTCTCTCGGGTCGGTCATGTAGGTGAAATGCATCGCATGAATCGCCGCCAGCCCGCCATGGGGCGGGGCGAAGCGCGGATCGAGCGCGATGGCCTTTTCGAAGTACCCTCTGGCATCGGCGAACGTCCCCTTCTGGAGCCGATAAAAGAGACGCCTTCCCGTCGCGTAGAGCGCGTAGGCATCGACTTGCGGCGCGTGCGTCGTTCGCGCCGCCATGGCGGTGAGATCGAGCGGAAAACTGCGCACGACCGCCGCGGCGAGGCGGTCCTGAAGCGCGAAGATCGTTTCCACGGTTCCATCGAACCGCTCGGACGAGACCACGCGCGCGGTCGGAACCTCGGTGAGCCGGGTGGAGAGACGGAGCGCGGACCCCATCCGCTGATAGCTGCCCGACAGGAGCCAGCGGCAACCGAGGGCGCGCGCCAGGTCGAGGGCGTCGGCGGAGCGTCCCTCCGCCCCCGCCGCGCCGAGAGACTGGACCACGCGCTCGCGCGCCATGACCCGCAGGCCGGGAACGCGTGCCAGGTCGCCGGTGAGTTGCTCGGCCACGGCGCTTCCGATCCAGGCGTCGGAGGGATCCGCCGACGCGTTTTCGAGATCGACGATGGCGACGGTGTCCGGAGTGGCGCTGGCCCGGCCCCCTGACGCCGAAGTCTGAAGTTCCGCCAGGAACTCCGAGGCCGACGGATAACGCTCCGCCGGATTACGGGCCAGCGCCCGTTCCAGAATCGCATCGATTCCGCGCGGCGCCCCCTGCGGTTCCAGCCGAGGGATCTCCCCGGTCAGCACTCCGACGAGCCGCTCGTGCGCCGTGGCGCCGTCGAAGAGACGCCGCCCGGAGAGGGCCTCGAACAGGAGGGCGCCAACGGCGAAGAGATCGCTTCGCTCGTCGGCGGGAAGGCCCTTCAGCTGTTCCGGCGCCATGTAGCCCGACGTCCCGATCAGGGCGCCGACCTCGGTGAGAGATGTCTCCTCCACCGCCGGATTCGCCGCGTCGTGCGGCAGTTGTTTCGCGATACCGAAATCGAGGAGCCGCCCCAGCGCCGGGCCTGCGACCATCACGTTCTCCGGCTTGATGTCCCGGTGAAGGACGCCCATCGCGTGGGCGTGGACCAGGCCTTCCAGCACCGACGCCACGACTCCCAGCGCTTCAGGGGCAGAGAGTGGCCCGCCGCGGAGCCGCTGTCGCAGCGTCTCGCCCGGCACGTACTCCATCGCGATGAACATCACGCCGGCATGTTCGCCGGCCTCGTAGAAGGTGGCGATGGCGGGGTGCTGGAGCCGCGCGGAAAGTCGCGCCTCCTCCAGCAGGCGAGCGCGCTGCGCGGCATCGAAACCGGGCGGGAGAAGCTTGAGCGCGGCGGGGCGTCCCAGCGCGAGGTCGCGAGCCAGGTGGACCTCGCCCATTCCGCCCGCACCGAGGAGGCGCTCCAGGAGGTAGTGGCTGACGCGGCGTTCTGTCATCTGCAGAGGGTAGGCGAGCCGGCGGAGCCCGTCCAGCGGGGAGCCCTGGGCACTCAACGCGGCATGAGGAAAGGTGGCTCAAGGTAGTGGCCGGCCATGACCGGACTCGCGCCCCAGAAACTGCTTGAGCGGAAGGCCCTTCTCCCCGAACCTCGACGCTTTCCCGCCGCCCCCATGGGAGGGACCCGATCGTGTCCACGGAAACGACCCCGGCAACCCCGCCGCGCACACCCGAGGAAATCGAGCGCCACTGGTTCGAGAACGTCTACGCGGGCGACCGCATGCCGCAGCTCACGCTGCGCGCGCTGATCATGGGAATGTTCCTCGGCGCGTTCATGTCGCTCAGCAACGTCTACATCGGCCTGAAGGCCGGCTGGGGCATGGGCGTCGCCATCACCTCCTGCATCCTCGCCTACGCCATCTTCTCCACGCTCCACCGGACCTTTCCGAAGCAGTTCCCCGCCTTCAGCATCCTCGAGAACAACGCCATGCAGTCGTGCGCCTCCGCGGCGGGCTACATGACCGGCGCCGGACTCGTGAACGCCATCCCGGCCCTGATGATGTTGAGTCCGGAGTCGGTCCCCGGGATGTGGCAGCTCACGCTCTGGATCATCGTCCTCTCGTGGCTGGGGGTCTTCCTGGCCGTTCCGGCGAAGCGGCAGATGATCAACATCGAGCAGCTCCCTTTCCCCAGCGGCATCGCGGCGGCCACGACGCTGAGGGCGCTCCACAGCGAGGGGAGCACGGCGGAGCGCCAGGCGAAGGCGCTGGGCTTGGCTGGAGTTCTCGGCCTCACGATCACCTGGTTCCGCGACGCCACCGCGCCGTGGATCAATTATCCGAACATCCCCGCCACATGGGGCACGGGATGGATCCGGATCGGCAAGCACCGGCTCAACGAACTGACGATGTCGTTCGAGGGGTCGCTTCTCTTCGTGGCGGCGGGCGCGATCATGGGGTTTCGCCAAGCGTGGAGCATGATGCTCGGGGCGGCGGTCAACTACCTCATCCTCGCCCCGATGATGATGGACGCCGGCGTGATCGCCGAGAGCGGCGGCTCGGCGCTTCGGCGCATCTCCTCGTGGAGCCTCTGGATCGGCGTCCCCATGATGGTCACGTCGGGCCTCCTTCTCTTCTTCATGCAGTGGAAGACCGTCGTGCGGGCCTTCGGGACGCTGGCCGCGTTCATGAAGAAGCGGCAGGGAGCGGCGGAGGACCCGATGGAGCGGATCGAGGTCCCGGGGTCGTGGTTCGTGGGCGGCATGCTCGTTCTCGGGACCGCCGCGGTCTATCTCGGCCACGCCTTCTTCGGCATCACCTGGTGGATGGGCGCCCTGGCGGTATTCCTGACCTTCTTCCTCGTCATCGTGGCGGGACGCGCCGTCGGCGAGACCGATATCACTCCCACGGGTCCCATCAGCAAGATCACCCAGCTGACCTTCGGCGCCATCAAGCCGGGCGACGTCACGACGAACCTCATGACGGCGAACATCACCGCCGGCGCGGTGAGTCACGCCGGAGACCTGCTGACCGATCTGAAGAGCGGATATCTCCTGGGCGCGCAGCCGCGGCAGCAATTCATCGCCCAGTTCTTTGGCGTGCTGGCCGGAGGGCTCGTGGTCGTGCCGGTCTTCTTCCTTCTGATCCCGAACGCGTCGGTGCTCGGCACCGAGCAGTGGCCGGCCCCGGCGGCCCAGGTCTGGCGCGGCGTCGCCGAGCTCCTCTCCAAGGGCGTCGGCTCGCTCCACCCCACCGCGCGCATCGGACTCCTGGTCGGCTCCCTGATCGGGATCATCCTTCCGCTGCTGGAGCTTCGCTTCCCCCGGCAGAAGAAGTACATCCCGGCCGCCACCGGTCTCGGCATCGCCTTCACGATCAACGGCTACAACTCGATCATGATGTTCATCGGCGCATTGATGGTGCTCTGGCTGTCGAAGAACAAGCCGGTTGTGCACGAGCAGTACACGGTGCCGGTGGCGTCGGGGATCATCGCGGGCGAGAGTCTGATGGGGGTCGTGATCGCGCTTCTCACGGTCGCGGGGATATTGGGAGGTTAGGGGGAGAGTACCCGGCTCGGGGCCAGCCTCGCTGGAGGCGACCCCTCATCCAAGAAGGAGAGAACCATGAAGGCTACGCGACTCTTGATCCCGCTCCTGCTGGCGGCGGCGGCGATGTCGGTCCCGCGCCCGGTCGGCGCGGAAGATGCCGCCCCTGCGAAAGAGGAGACCAAAGCGCAGGTGCCCGCGCTCGACGAGTTCCACCAAGTCATCCGGACCATCTGGCACGACGCCTGGCCGAACAAGGATGTGAAAACGCTTCGCGAGTTGCTCCCCGAGGTGCGGGATGGGGCCAAGGCCGTGGTCGAGGCGAAGCTGCCCGGCATCCTGCGCGAGAAGCAGGCCGCCTGGGACGAGGGCCTCAAGGCGCTTCAGGCCGCCGTCGCCGAGTATGCCGGCGCGGCCACGGGCGCCGACGACAAGGCGCTGCTCGATGCCGCGGAGCGGCTCCACACCAAGTATGAGTCGATGGTCCGAATCGTTCGCCCCGCGCTACCCGAGCTCGATGCGTTCCACGTCGTTCTCTATCAGCTTTACCACTACGACATGCCGGCGGACGATGTCGCGGCCATGCGAGCCACGATCGCGCGGCTTCAGGAGCCGATGGCGGCGATCGAGAAGGCGAAGCTGCCTGTGTGGCTGAAGAAGAGCGAGAAGGCGTTCCTCGAGGCGCGCGGACGGCTTTCCGAGTCGGTGGAGCGGCTCGCCAAGGCCTCCCCCACTGGTGACGGCAAGAAACTCAAGACGATGATCGAGCAGGTCCATGAGCGCTATCAGGCGGCTGTGGCGGTGTGCGACTGAGGGTCACGTCGATCGGCCGTGCGAGTTTCGCATTCGCGAAGGGCCGTGCGATTCCAGATCAGGCGAGTTCGAATGGCTTCAGCGCCACTCCCGGACAGTCGGCGCACGACTCCTGAAGCACGGAATATTCCGAGAGACATCGCGGACAATACGACACGGCGGCGGCGGCACGCCTCGGCGGGGCCGCCAACGCTGCCGCCTCGCCGCCCAATCGCTCCGCGATGATACGGCGCAGCGATTGGATCCGGTTCCGCCTCGCCTCCCTCGCCTCCGGCGACTCGCCCTCCCCCTGCCGATCGGCCCCATCCTGCTTCGATGGAAACTCGATCCATCGGAGATGGGGGATCGCGATCGCTCGAAAGCGTTCCTCCGAGCAGAGCACGGCAGCCACGGCAGCCGGATGGTAGCCGGCGAGCAGCGGCTTCGTGAGCGTCAGATGCCCCGCCGTCGCCGCCGGCGGCGAGAGGAGCAGCGGGAGCGCCTTCCAGATCCAGCCGGCGCCACTAGCCTCCGCCATCGCGCGGTAGGCCCGGCCGAATTCCACGATCGTGATCGCCTGGAGGACGAGAGTCCCGCCGAGCAGGTAGACCCAGGAATGCGCGATGCCGACGACCGCCCAGACGACGGGAACGACCACGAAAAGGTGCGCCGCCAGCGACACCTCCGCGCGCAGGAGCGGCTTGGAGGCACCCTCGTATCGCGAGAGAAGGCGCATAATTTCGGGCACGTCGAAACCGGCCGAGTGGCCGGTGCCCGAGACATACGCTCCGGAGAAGGGATCGAACGGATGCCCGATGAAGAGCGTCGGGCCGGTACCCTCCAGCTTCGGCGCCGGCGGACTGGCCGAGCAACGTCCGTTACCGCGCCCCCGGAAGACTACGGCACCGGAGCGTCCGACGTGGAGATACTCGAGAGACCGGAGCACCCACAAGACGAAATAGACTGAAATCCAGTCCTGCATGCCCCCTACTTGGGTTCGATGCTATCGCTCGGGCCGGGTCCGCCGGAGGAGCGCTTTCCCCAATTGAAGATCGTACTGAAGAACCGCCGGAACGCGGCGGCCCCCGCCAGCACGGCGACCACGATCAACTTCCAGAACTTCGCCAGGAGGCCGGTCTTCGCCGCGATGGCACCGGCCCCGCCCGCGACGAGGGCCGTCAGTCCGTAGGCCGCGAGCTTGTCACCCTTACGATATTCCGCGTAGCGTTTCCCTTCGACATAGGAATATCCGGAGAGGAGCCTGTCGAAGGGGCCGATCGCGGTGGAGAGTTCCTCCGGTGCGAGGACGAGGTCGGCGCTCATGTACCCCTCGCGCCCCAGAAGCCGCACCGAGTAGTTCACGTTTTCCCCCGTAGGCGACCTTCCGCGAATGGCCCATGTGAGATTGTTCGTGGAGGGGTCGTAGAACGGTTCCCTCGCCCACCCCACGATCTCCATCTCATCCCATCCCCGCTTACGCCGTTCCTTGTTGGCTTCAGCGGTACCTTCGCGGACCGACTTTAGAATCGCGGAGGCGTCGAGTTTGTCTTTCTCTTCGTCCGGGACATGGCCGACTTCGTTGTATTCGAAGATCACCCACCACTTTTGGTCCTCGGTAATCGGAGCGATGACACCCAACATGTCGTCGTTTGCGAGATTGTGCGTATTCTCCATCCACTTCTTCGTCCCTTCGCGTCCCGTGAACACCATCCCCGCGGGCACCTGAATCTCGGCGAGCGATCCGAGACGCCCCACGCAGGGCCCCGTCTGCCAGTCGATCTCGGGGGGCTGCGCTTCCGGCTGCCCGGCGGACTGAGCCCAGGCGCTCACGGGAGCGATTCCGATCGTCAGGAGCGACAGCGTGGACAAGAGTCGGAGCAACGAGGCCATGGGTCCCTCCGCGTGCGAGGCTGGGGAGCGCCTCGATCGACCTGATCCCGACCGACGGGGAAGCTGAAGCGAGGGCCTCAGTACGCCATTCCGCCGGAAGGGAGTCAACAAGAACTGGGTTTCCCGTCCACGACTCGGCACGTCACGCGCCGGGCGCCGGTCAGGAGCTCGAGACGTCCCGCCGCGGGAAGTAGATCACTTCCCGGCACTCCTCCGGACCCTTGAGGGTATCGAACAGTTCGCCGATCGCCCCCGCATCCCTCGCCTCGAACGTCCCGGCTCCGGCGTCAACGATCACGAAGTGCGAGAAGTGGGTCCGGATGATCTCGCCGTAGGAGTTCCGGTCGAGGCCGGAGCGGAGGATCCCGTAGGGCCAGAACTCGTTCAGCACGGGGGCCCCGTGGGACAGAACCCGGCACGCGCCCCGGAAGAGCTGCCCCTCGTGACCCTGCACGTCGACCCAGACGAGCCCGATCCGCTTCGGGTCGACCGGGACCGCCGACGTGAGCAGTTCGTCCAGGGTCAGCGCCGGCACGCGCACGACGCGGCGCTTCTCCTCCTCCATGAGCGCGGGAACGGACGAGCGAGGCGCCCGCACGCGGTGATCTCCCTCGTTCTCGCCGGAAAGCTCGATCTCGATTTCGCCCGATACGTCGGAGACGGCGCCGTGGAACGCGCGGATGGAGCCGGCGTATCCGTTCTGCGCGATGTTCCGGGTGAGGAGTTCGAAGTTCCCTGGCGCGGGCTCGATCGCGACCGCCTCGCGGAAGTACCCGTGCTTCAGCATGGCGATGCAGATCATGCCGATGTTCGCGCCGACGTCGATCATTACGTCGGCCCCCGGCCGACCCAGGTGCCCCTCGCGCCGCAGGTACTCCATGGAGCGAGTGATGAGATCGATCTCCCACGCGCGCTGCACGTAGAGCCCTTTGCCGTTGTGGAGATCCATGTTGCTGAAGGAGAGGATGCCGTTCGCGGTCGGCACGGTCAGGATGCGCGGCACGCGGCCGGGGCCGCCGCGGAGCATCCGCCAGCGGAGCTTTCGATAGGCTCGGCGGAGACGAAATCCGATCGATGCCATTTCTTCACGTCCTCCCGACCAAGACCGACCGCCCGTTCCGGGCCGGCCGACAGCGACGAACACGCTCCGGCTCGCGGTAGAGGCGAGAACGGGCCGTCGCGGCGCGCGCGGCGGCCCGTCTCGATCACAAGCGCGCCGGAAGCGCCCTCTAGCGAGCGACCCCGCTGATCCGCATCTTGTAGAACGACCGCCAGACGAACGTCATCGAGACCGCGAAGAA
>ERZ1292633.1603-Hain-H41-02um-R1-1603-length-24237-cov-9_pt1 | contig 24237 bp, 18 predicted proteins | sample MGYA00564406_ERZ1292633 | MGnify/ENA primary metagenome ERZ1292633 (study PRJEB36523, sample SAMEA6512639) | groundwater metagenome | collected 2019-01-08 | study: AquaDiva: Metagenomics assemblies of 32 groundwater samples | reverse complement strand
CCCCGATCAAGTCGGGGAATGACAAAGGTGGGAGTCGGGGAATGACAGTATTTGTTATTGAAATCAACCCGCTCGATTACGCGAAGAACCAAAGATAAAAAGGCGGGTAGGAGGGATGGTTAAAAAATTGCTATGAAAACAACATTGCTGGTTCTTACACTAAATGAAATTGAAGGGATGAAGGCTATTATGCCGGGAATAAGAAGGGATTGGTGCGACCAGATCATTATTGTTGATGGAGGCTCTACTGACGGAACAATTGAATGGGCAAGGGAGCAGGGATATTTTGTATATGTGCAGAAGCAGAAAGGGTTCAGACATGCCTATACAGAGGTGCTGCCTTATATTGAAGGCGATGTAGTCATCACATTCAGCCCTGATGGGAATTCTATTCCGGAACTGATACCGGAACTTATTGATAAGATGAAAGAAGGATACGACATGGTGATAGTCTCCCGTTATCTGGGCGGCGCTAAGAGCGAGGATGATGATATCATAACTGCTTTTGGCAATTGGTTATTTACCAAGACTGTCAACATTCTTCACGGAGGACATTATACTGATGCAATGGTTATATTCCGTGCTTACAAGACGAAACTGGTATATGATTTGGACTTGAATAAAGACGAGGGATACAGGCTTGCTGAAAAGTTGTTCAAAACCAATATTAGCTGGGAACCTTTATTGTCAGTGAGAGTTGCAAAGAAAAAACTGAAAGTGGCAGAGATTCCGGGTGATGAGCCAGCAAGGATTGGCGGTGAGCGCAAACTTAAAATACTTAAATGGGGCGCAGCATATTATTTTCAGTTTATCAGAGAGGTTTTTATTGGAAGTAAGTAGGACAGAATGATTATCTCTGTAAGCAAAATACATTGAAAGAATGACGTTAAAGCAACATACAATTCAGGCGTCTATAGGCAGCGCGATATTGGCGCCATTTCTGGGTGTTGATACAATAGTCTTTTTCTTGAGCATGATATTGATAGATGTTGACCATTATTTTGATTTTGTAATAGTTTGTAAAAGGTTTGGCATACGAGATATGTTTAGATTCCATAACTTGGTATGGCAAAAAAAAGAGAAGGTATATGGGCTGAGTCTTTTTCATACGGTAGAGATATTTTTGTTGTTGTTTATCCTTGGATTTTGGAGTCATTATTTCTGGCTTATATTGTTTGGCTTTTCTGTGCATCTTATTTTTGACCTTTATTATTTATATACCCACAATTCCCTTTTAAATAGGGCGTTTTCTATTATTGAATATATTATAAGAAGAAATGATTCAAGGGGATATCCTGTTCCAGAAAAGGAGTTTTGGAATCGTGTGCCTTAAACGATATAATCTTGATAGATTTTCAAAAGTATAAAAATAAGAATATAATAAGCGGTGAATGATTTAGTAATATAAAAATATAAAGAGGAGAGATATCTATGAATCTATTTCAATATTACAAATACTGGCGATATGCTTATAACTTATCTAAAGGCAGGCTCTTTAAAAAAACCTTTCCTCTTGAGGCTACTCTGGCAATTACCAATCGGTGCAATATAAATTGCGTGTATTGTTACGGTGACTACCCTGGACGTTCTGAGCAGGATATTCCATTAAAAGACATTTTGTCTCTTATCGATGAAATGTATTCAATGGGATTGCGTTTTATTCATATATCCGGGGGTGAAGCATTGATTCGGCAGGATGCTGGAGAAATCCTGAGGCATATCAAAAAGAAAAATATCCTTTTGGAAATCATTACCAACGGTATTCTAACAACGAGATATTTGCCGCTGCTAAAAGAAACGCTGGATTTTATTTGTATCAGTATTGATGGAAATGAGCAGATTACCGATGAAAACAGAGGGAAGGGTGTTTACGGCAAGGCTTTAGAGACTGTGCGGGCTTGTAGAGATGCAGGTATTGTAACAAGAGTTAATGGTGTTTTGTCAGAAAAAACGACGGATACTTTAGAGCATCTTATTCACCTCGCAGCAGAGGAGAAGTTTCTGCTCAGCTTTAATCTTCCTTATGGTTCAATGTCAGATGACAGAACAAAGAGCATGCCCTTCAATGACCAAAAGATGAGAGATGGCATTCGCCTTATCCTAAATTATAAAAAACGCGGATACCCGATCAACTTTTCTCAAAGCACCTATAATTATATCCTGAATTGGCCAGTTCCATTACAACAGAATAGACTCGATGCAGATGGTGCTCAAAAATATGGATTGAAGCGTAGCCCTTGTTATTATGGAAAATATATCTGTGTAATTGACGCCAATGGCGATGTTTATCCCTGTACTCATTTATGGAGTGAACCTGAATTTAACCCCAAAAATTATATACGAGACGGATTCCGTGCAGCATGGGATAATTTGGCCTCAAGCCACAGCTGTGTCACCTGTACAGATTTGAGCTTTACTGACCACAACAGAATGTTTTCTTTAGATCCGGCAACAATGATGAATCAGGTTCGGAATGTGTTGAGGCTTCACAAATAAACTCATTGGATAATTAGTTAGATATAAAATGAAAATTTGTTTCATACAAAAAGAGGCCTTCCCATATTTTGGAATTATATCACTGGCGGGCTATCTTAAAGATAAAGGTGTTGAATCAATCGTACTCATTGCAAATCTGGAAAAGGACTTCAATAGCAAGTTAAAAGATATTAAACCAGATTTGATCGGAATTTCAGTGCTTACAACAGAGCACACTTGGTTGGTAGAAATAAGCCAGCAAATTAAAAATGATTTTCCCGATATTCCAATCATAGTCGGCGGTGTTCATGCGATGCTGTATCCAAAAGCAATATTACAGATACCATGCATTGACTATGTGTGCACTGGTGAAGGGGAACTGACACTTACAAACCTGTGTGAGTCTATAAGAAAAGGGAGGGCTGATGTTAGAGGTATCAAAGGTATTGGTTATCGCAATGGAAACGATATGATAATAAATGAGGGGGAGTCTTTGTTGGATAACATCAGTAATCACTTTGATGACCGGGAGATATATTATAGACAATACCCTTTTTTCAGGGATGATGAACTGAAACAATTTATAGCGTCACGCGGTTGTCCCTATAAGTGTAGTTTTTGTTTTAATGAACAATTAAGGAATGCCTTCAAGTCAAAGGGCAAATATGTGCGAATGAAGGATCCAGAGCATTTTGTTAAGGAGATCCAACTGGTTAAAGAAAGTGCCGTGATGAAATCTATTTTCTTTGCCGATGATTTGTTTACAATGGACAAGTCATGGTTAAGAAGGTTTTTGCCCCTATACAAAGAAAAGATAAATATTCCCTACATGTGTACAACCAGGGCCAATCTTATGGATGAAGATATAGCTCGTCTGCTAAGAGATTCTGGTTGTCACACAGTCAGTTTTGGTATAGAGACCGGTAACGAAAGGATACGTAAGGAAATACTTAAAAAGAAAATAACCAATGAAGAAATTATTAACTGTGGAAATATCTTGAGAAAAAACGGCATAAGGATTCAGACGTCAAATATGTTTTGTCTCCCAGGTGAAACGATAGAGGATGCCTTTGATACGGTTAGGATTAATATCAACATAAAGGCTGATTTCACATACTCTACTTTATTCATGCCATTTCCCGATACCAATCTGGCTAAATATTGTATTGAAAATGGATATCTTAAAGAGGGGTTTAGTTTTAAAGACCTTCCTAAGTCATTTCTTACTCACAGCATCTTAAGATTACAGGACAGGGCAAAAATAGAGAATGTGCAGAAGGTTTCATATTTCCTAATAAAGTACCCCTTTATTCTTGCTCCTACAGAAAAGTTGATAAGGAATTTCAGTTTTAATAGATTATATTATGCATTGATGTTTATCGGTACTTTCTTGCGCTATAAAGAGGAGAGGCAAATATCCTTTTTTAACACAATTCAGTTTCTGTGGCGATTCAGGAAAAGCTATTAATTATTCCATGAGGATTTTAATCTTATGAAAGTATTGTTGTGGGGAATCATTTTATTCGTTTTGGCCTTTCTCTTACATCTTATAATATGGAAAATCCGTTTGCCTAAAAGGCAAATAAGGATGCTGCTATTGATATTCTTTGGCGTGTTGATTTTAGGTATTGTAAATTTATGGAGTATTATGTTGCCTCTAACAGTTTTGGGACTTTCTGCGCCATATACCCTGGCCGAATATATTCACGTAGTGCTTTTTTTTACCTCTCTGACACTTGCTTACATAGTTACTTATACAGCCATTGAGGTAGATAGCCCTTCCATGGTAATGGTAATGCAAATTGATAATGCATGCCCGTATGGCTTGGAAAAAATGGAGTTTGCCAAAACATTGACTGACGATATATTGGTAAAACCGAGGATAAGAGATCTTGTAACTGCTAAACTTACCTATATGGATGGTGATAAATACAAGCTTACGCCGGAGGGTGTTTTACTCGCGAGTATTTTCATTTTTTATCGTAAATTAATGAATAATTATTCAAAGGGGGGATAAGTCGCTTATGTTTTTGAGTTATTTTTATGCTTTCATTCCTCTCCTGGGTTTGATGCTCAATGTATTTACCCAACTTATCAGTTTTAGGTATATCAAGTTTTCGTTGTTAAAGTCATTAGTTCTGGGATTTATTATCGGTCTTCTTTTTGTATCTGGGGCAAATTTTTATGGTTATTTTGCCGCTGGACAATCAGCAGGGGAGTTTTGGCCGCTTTCCATAGTTAATTTTCTTACATATTCAGCTTTGGGATATTGTTATGCTCATTTTGTAAACATGGGAGAAGGCGCGCGAAGAATCAGGATAATGAGAGAATTATATAAGTCCGAAACAGGTCTTACTCTGGATGAACTTCTGAAAATTTATGATGGCAGGCAGATGATTGAAAATCGAATAAGTAGACTTGTTAGCGGTGGACAGATAATATTTAAAAATGGTAGATATTTTATCGGTAAACCCCATATGCTATTAATATCTCGGATTATCTTGCTGATGAAATTGATTATCCTTGGGAAAAGAAGCGAATTTGAATAAATATTACGGTTGAGATTGGGATGAAAGTAGTGCAGGAACAAAGCGATTGATATAGATGTGATGACGAAGAAGCGATTCGGCATCTGTTGAAGCTAATCATTATTACTTTTCAAAACTAAAGACTCTGTTAAAAAAACAATGCCCGTTTCATCAAAAATAAACAGCGAAGAGAAGAGTAGCATTGTAAAAACAGGCAAAGGTATAGAATATTTTCTTATTAGTTTGGCTGCCCTCTTGGCAATAGGTAATCTTTTTTGGGTTATTCTCGATTACCGTAATCTATCAGTTCATCCTCATGTGATATACGATATCATGCCGTATTTTACAAAAGACAGTATTGGCTTCACATGGAATGATCTGGCAAAGCCTTTTCAAGAGATGGGAAATCCAGGGGAATATCGACCGAGGTTTCTCACTTATGGAATAAGTTTGATAGATATTAAGCTCCAGTTGTTTTTTTACCAATATTTTATAGCCCACCCAACTGCTTCAATTTCCTGGATTTTATCCCTGTTCATTGCCCCTGTTTATCTCTATAAATTATTAAAACATTTCACCCATTCTAAAAAGGCGCAAGCTGCGGGTATTGTTGTCTACTTATCTTCTATGGGGTTTCTATCAGGTTTTTCCACCATGTTAGTACCTGGTAAAACATTAACAAGCGCTGTATTGATTCTTACCATGTACTGTATGGTGCAAATTCGGAAACTACAAACAGGTCGTCAATTATTCTTTGAGATACATTCACAGTACCGGGCAATAATGTTTTTTGTCATCTTTTTGGGGCTGTTTCTGGACGAGGTATCTTTTATGCTTTTCTTTCTCGTGCCAATTCTATTCTTAGAACTCTTTTATCTGCCGGTTTGGAATAAAGATGGTATTTATCGAAACATAAAAAATATCATATATTTTGGACTTCCCTTTTTTTTGTTTTTGGTAGTAGTTCTTTTGGTTGTTCCAATTCTTACGCAGTATTTCTGGAACTATGATTTCCGCTATTTAGCTTCTCTTTCTGGAGCCTCTGAAGCTGCAAAAGGAGCTAAAGCATTTTTCCTTAATGTGTGCGGCGATTCTCTATTGGTTGCTCTATATAAAAATTTTTTGAATCTTTTTGGCGCTGCTATGGCGCCGTACCAAATCAGCCCATTGATTCCCAGTATCGTTCCGGGAGATGGTTGTCATGGCATGTTTACTCAGGAAAATAATCTGTTAAAGAGCCTGATATTTTTAACGATATTTCCAGCGCTCTTTTTTTATGCCTTTCGTAATTGGTTTCAGAACCACTTTACAGCCATGCTGATTGTTGTAATTCTGGTTTTTATCGGTTTGGAGACAATCTTGCATAAGAGACACATACCCATCATAAATGGTTATTATTATGGCGGCTGCTTTTCCGTTCTTTTTTCGATGCTGGCAGGCAATCTCTATTCGCTGGCAAGCAGATACATCAGCAGGTATAGAATTTTGGCTTCTATTGGCTTGCTTGTTTTGGTAGTTGTACAGATAAATAATTTTAAAATAATGAATAAAGCCTGGATTGAGGGCCACAATGGTTGGACAAAAGGTCGGTATGGAGTAGCATATGAAAATTGGGAGGAGAAAAAACTCAGTACCATGTTTAATAATCCAGATATCAAAAAGCAATATGAATTGCCGTATCCTGTAACTATCACACACCCAGTCCTTTTGAACAGAGCCGAATTGCACAGAATCTATGATTCATGGAAAAATGGCGCTCTGCAGGAGTATTTAGATCAAAACGGTGTTTCTTCAGGTGCAGTCTATTTGTTGTTTTATTTGAAGAATATTGATGCGAGCTGTATGAATGGCTCTAATCATAGCAAGTAAATCAAGATAATATGAAAAGAAAAATACTATACTCAATATTTTTAGTTGCAGTATATTTTGGTGCACTTATTGCGCTAAAATATCTTGATATTTGGGGAGCCCGATTTTATGCGAGTGGTTTTCCTGTCATTGTCTATATATTTCTTAAAGCAGTATTTGCCGGTTATTTCCTGATGATTTTACTGAGTGCCGGAGCTGTACTGCAGCGAATTGTTTTACCTAAATCGGGCATCTCTTCCATTGGATTAAGCGCCTATAGTATTGCCTGTTTTTTTCTCGGCGCTTCTGCATTAGCCATGCTGATGTTTATTCTTGGCTTTTTGAATGTATATTCATTTATAACAGCAATTATAATAACAGCGCCATTTGTTGCTCTCGCTCCATTTCTGCTATCAGATGTAATAACGAATGTAAAGGTTCAATTTTACCGGATATTAAAAACATCGCCTCTTGCGGTTCGTTTAACTTATATAGTGCTTCTTATAAGTATGGTAATCATTGCCTTTGTGCTGCTGCTTCACAAGGGAATATTTCCGGGAGAATTAGACAGCGATGTGTGGATGCATTATCTTCACTATTACAAAGAGGTTTCTACTAATGGAGGGATATGGCCTAATGACATATGGTATCACTTTTACATTTCTAAAGGCGCAGGGTTGTTTTTTTTGGCAATTCTCCTCACAGATGTTATGTCTCCCCCAATTGTCTCGTGGTGCTTTGTCATACTAAGTGCAATTATTGTGTATGACTTGTTGCGTGAGCATATCAACTATCCTTTATGGCCATTGTTGGGCGCATTATTGGTTTTATTATCCCTTTCTGCTGTCACAAATCAATATGTCTCGGATAATACCACAAGCAGTTTTGTTAAACATCACATTGTATTGATGGGCTTTATTGCCTTTGCCCTTTGGTGCGCTATTCGATTTAGAGGCAATCTGTCGCATGAGGCTGCGTGGCTGATAGGCATTGCAGGGGCATTGAGTTTTTTTTATATCGGAGTTTACATTCCTACAACTGCCATCCCGCTTGTTGCAATATGGTTTTTTGAAGTTTCCGTAGCATCTCTTTTTTTGCATAAAAAAGCATTGCGAGCATCGGTATTTATTGGTTTTGCTGTAATTGTTTTACTTGGCGCGTTGGCTGCCTTTCTAATAAATTACTCTATTACAGGTCTTGCAGATAATACTCCTGTAAGCTTTATGTGGAAGTTTGCAGATAAAGAGAGGTTTGGGAAGCTGTGGAGCCCATGGATAATTGATTATTATTTTCTTGCTTCCAGTGTCGACAGCCAACCGGTAACCCTGTCCAACATATTGCGAATTGATCTGAACTGGATATCACAACTATGCCGAATATGGTTTTTCAAAGATGTTCCGTTGTTAAGTTTTTTCATCGTGCTGACAGCATTTATCTGGGCAGGCTATTCAAGGGGTTTGTGGAGGTCTGCAATACCTGTTCATAAGAGGGGCAATATTTTGTATACGGCGCTTTTCATTGGCAATGCATTGTTATTTGCCCAGTTTTTTAAAAACTATAGTTCATTATTCAGACTGTATAATTTTACGGTAATTTTTATCATTTTATTTATCATTTTGTTATGGGCTGCCGTCCTTGGTTCAATGAGCAGGCGTAAGCCTGCTGTAGTCGCCGTCATCATTTTGTTGAGTATGGGTTTTTTCGTGAAGGATTTGCCACAGCATATTACAAAGAACCGCATAGAAGTATTGTGGCAATATATTATTGGAAAGATATCAACCAAGGATGCCGTGACAAATACTGATTTCTTAATAAATTCATATATTATGAATGATACGAGGCTTTCACATTTCATAGAGGCTAATCGCCGTATTAAAGACGGCAGCAGAATGCTGTATATGGGCCAGGACTGCGGCCCTGGTTATTTTTTCCCGACTATGGTAGTCTCTGAACCATCGTATGCCCTTGGCAATGAATACCATAAAGCTCTTTTCGGCTCCCCGGAAGAGGCGCGAAGCGCTTATCAGAAGCTGGGTATAAATTATTTTGCATTAAACTTGCGGAGGCAATTTCTGATTGGCCTGCCCTTTGCCCCTATCTTCAAGCCGGAAAATGTGCAAAAATACCTTGAGCTTGTTTGGTCGGATGGAGATTTCTATTTGCTTACATGGAAAACTGCAAAATATGACAAAATAATGCCCATAGAGTTTATTCATAAGCTGGAACAAAAACAGCTTGCTGAAAGCAAGACAGGATGGGGGACATATTATGATGAGATGTATAAAAAATACAATATGGGGTTTCATAAAAACTGAAGGGGAATATTTAAATGAAGCGATATATTAATATTTATACACCCATAGTTTTTATAGCGATTGCCTACTTTTCGGTAACCTTATATTTTTCATTGCCCTATCGTTTCTTTCCCGGCGATGAGGTGACTTTTCTTGAGCAAGTGCAGGATACGTATGAAATAAATAATATTTCTCTGGATAAGTTCAAAAAGAAGAAATTACCAGCAGATGTGATAGAAAAGATGAGTTCAAGAAAGGGCACTGTTTATAAATATTATGATTATCGTGAAACTCTTGTTGGTGCGATCGGGCAGGATGATTTTAATAAATATGGCAAAACGATATTCAAGTATACGAAAAGGCCTTTTCTTTTGTCAGGCATCTTAAAAACTTATCAGCCGGTATTTTATCTGGGCTTGCATATAAATAAGATTATCTGGAGCTATTTTTCTGATGATTACAACTCAACATTGGCCTTTTCCTCTACCCTCTGCACAAGCATAACCTTGCTTTTTATCGCCTTGATAGTCTATCAGATAACATCCAGTCAGTATCTCTGTTACTTAAGTATGATTTTATATGCAACCTCAACATGGCCGCTCTCTTATTACTTTTTCTATTCGTATGTAGTTTTCGCAGCAATGTTTGCATCGGCCTCAACCTATTTTTTGATTTTGGCATATTTAAAAAACAAAGATGAGTATATTATTGTTGCAGGAATTCTCTCTGCCTTACTGTTTTTGAGTTCTACATCAGCCTCGCCTTTTATTGCGGTACAGGCGGTTGCGTTGTATTTACTATTTTACGGCCAGCCGGGCGCTCTGAAAAAGGTGTTTGTTTTTATAGCAACAATGTATCTCACTATAGCTCCATTATTCAGTGTTTTTTTTTATGAATTCGAAGTTCACCTTCAGCAAAATATAACGGCAAATAACTATATATTAGCGAATGCCATACCGGTTAAAAGAATTATGCCGGAAATCATATCTATTCTGTGGGCCTACAATAAAGTGTTTGTCATTTATTTCTTTGTATTATTAGCAATATTTTTCTATAAATATCTAACAACTCGCTTTGTTAAAAAAGTTACTAAAAGTGAAACTGATGTAAATAAAAAGGTATTATTTATTCTAATATTCATGTTGATTCTGTATTATGTTTTGATGGCAAATACAGGCTATTTTTCAGTAGCCAGGGTGTATTTGATTATATATCCAATTTTTATAATTACCTTTTGTTCTCTATTAAATAATGTTGGCGTATTAAAGGATATTTCCATAAAGAGTTTTTATAAATTTACAGCTAAAGGTGTATTGCAGCTTTCTTTTCTCGCTGCTATTATAGCAATTGTTTATAGTTCAATTTCAGATGACAGAGATTTATTGAAAGTAAGGAGAGAGATGCCGCAATTTTTGCAAACATTAATTGACAGGCATTATAGATTATATTATATATTCGAAGACCCGCATGTACCTTGGATAAAAACATGGCTGGTTAGCAAAATTCATAAAGAGTTTGAATTTGAGACAGTGAGTAAAAATACTGTAAACGATATTGTTAATGGAAGAAAAGATAACGAAAAAATAGCTATTGTTATTAAAGGGCCTGATAGCCTTATAAGCGACATGTCTCCGATTTTGAATAAGGGAAAAAGATTTGCCTTACATTACAGTGGTTTCTTTGCTTTTTTATTGGAAGATGATGTCTCAAGAGATATGTTCCTTTCGGGGAAAATAACCAGAAAAAATCATCATTCTGAGAACCATAAAATCAAGGTGGTGTTATTTGAATAACGATAAAAACATGGCAGCTCCTGAGACCGGCAGTTTTGAATCTATGAATGGCTTTGTGAATAAGGCTAAAGCCATAACGCCTGAGTATTATCAAGAAGTCAATATAATTATTGACCGGCATCTTAATGATTTTGTGGAAAAATCCGGCAGAAAGCCTAATTTGGCAGATATTGGAGGAGCTGGGGTTCTTCCTTTTGATATTACTATTCCCAATAAAATTTGCATCATGGATATCTTTCCAAAACCTGACCACTTGATTTTGCCTGATAATGTAAAATGGATAACTCAGAATATTTTGAGCGAAAATATGCCGAATAAAGAAAAATATGACATTGTAATATTGTCGGGTGTATTGCACCACCTTGCCGACAAGAATAATAATATCAGACAGAATTTGCCAATATGCCTTAAAAACATCAAAAAGTTTTTAGCGCCAGGCGGGTGTTGTCTTATATTTGAAAGCATATGCCCTCCTTATTTTGATAAGATTCAAGATTTGCTATACCCCATATATTCCAGAATCTTAACAAAGGCGCTCAAATTTCCATATGCGAGGCTCCTTTCTCTGAAAGAAATCACCGAAGCGCTAAAGGCAATGAATTTTCAGTATAGGATGCTCGATTTTAAACAACTTAAGCAGCATTATTTTGCAGGCTATAAAGTGTCTTCTAAAATATACCCGATAAGCTATATATGTGTTGAGCTAAGGGCATGATATTAGAATAATCATTTTTCACTTTATCTCCTTAACAACCTAAAAGATTTGTGATAAATTTTTTTTTAACGACAAAGACTGGCCGATGGCTATCATCACCTCTTGCTATCCTGAGCATTGTGCTGCTTGGTTTATGGGTGGCTGTTCATATAGCTTTTCGTAATACCTTTATCTTCCATGATGCATGGCAGCACATCTTCCCGATTTCCTATAGCGCGGCGCGCCATTCCAACTGTGGAAGCCTTGCCACATGGATGAGCACGGTTGACAGCGGCTCTCCCTTTGTTCTTTATGTGATTAGTTTTAGCATGACGCAGATTCTGCGGCTCCCGTTTCTGCATTTGATGGGTTGTTTCAGTCCTGATATCATTCCATCTCTCTTTATCCAAAAGATTCAAATATTCCTGACATACCTCGCTTTCAGCGGCGGCATGTATGTGCTTGGCCGAGTCTTGTTCCAGAGGCATCTTTCTGCGGTCTATTTGTTCGCAGCCACTTTATACGCCGGTTTTTGCATGAATGCATTGCACTCGGACCAGATAATAAGCCTTATATTCTGGTTACCTTGGGCTGTTTCCTGCGCTGTTTTATTCCACCGTAATCGGTACAATTCAAAAGGAGCATGGTATCTCAACGGGGCTGTTTTCTTTTACAGCCTTGCGGTATTGGATGAATACCCCCACATATTGCTGCTTATCGCATCAATTGGTATCGGAATGTATATACTGCTATTCCGAAAAGATTGTTTGTTGTTTGCAAAGTACAATGCATTCAAGCTTTGGCCAGCCGTTGTTGCGATAGGGGTTTTGGGGGTCCAATTGTGGATAATTCAAGACACTGTTGCTGATTATATCCCCTCTCAACGTCCCAGCTTGGCGATAGACCCCAAGGCATTTAGCACCTCGAACTTCGCACAGCCCACTGCGCTCATCAGTTCATTTCTGCCGCTTGGGATGCTTGTCGGCACAGAAGCGCTGGAAAAAGGCTTTACAAACTGGATGCCTGCTCTGTCCTGGCTGGCTTTCAACTACAAGCTTGATACACTTCTTTTTAACCTAGGGTTTATCCCTGTTGTTTTTGCATTAGCCTTTGTTATCCGTCCGGAATACAAGAAGCTTCGGATTTTTTGGACCGGCTTCGCGCTTGCAACCTTCTTTTTAGCATCTCAGCAGAGCAATTTATATCGTCTGCTCTTTTACCTTCCAACCTTGAATCTCTTTAGGGCTTACTATCATTTTATAAATTTTTCCGTATTTGCCGTATTGGTGATGAGCGGCTATGGTATGGATGCCTTCCTCACCCTGGGATTGAACGAGCGCAAACGGATGTTGATGCGCAGTTTAATGATAGCAGGCGGGTTGGCTTTTGTGGCCATAGTTTTTGTTTTTTTGATGTTGTCCTATTCTCATTCACTACCAATGCCTCTTAAACAGATATATAGGTATCTGACTGTAGATATACTGTTCATATTGCTTGGTATGGTGATATTGTGGTTATGCAGCCATTCTTTGAAACCCCATGTATGCGGGATGGTGATTATCGCGATTTTTACCGTTACCAAGATGGTTGATTTTGTCGGCACATACGAACTTGTCGGCACCTCGATAGATAAGGTCATCAGCAGATTTAATTTAGATAAGGACGATTTAACACCCATGCCGGAGGCAGTTGCCACCTCGCCAGATTTGTTCAGGCGAAAGGAATGCACGGTATTTGCCCAGTGCTATCTGTCATCGCGAGATACAGTGTCTCTTCAGCCAGTTGGCCACCTGCAAGGGACTTTTTTCCGCAGCAAAGAAGAGGCTATTTATCAAAGCGGGTTGGCTGAATCGGCAGTAAAGGCTCTTTCAGGAATAACGCATCCCGTATTTTGGTTGAGTGAACAGGTTGCCCCTTACAGCGATAAGCAAGAATTGGTGACGAGGCTGAATGCGAATAGGGATCATATAAATCAATATCTCAGTAGCGTGGTTCATGTTCATAAAAATGATCTAAGCATAATAGGCAGTGTAGATCAATTAGGGGCAGGCAGGGCTGAACTAACTTATTTGGAGCGAGATAAGGATGTAATACGCTTATCATATCAAACAGAAAAGCAAGTATTCTTAAATGCAGCCATAACGTATAACGCACACTGGACAGCTATGGTTAATGATGTGCCGGTTTCACTGGTGCGAGGCAATTTTAATGGGTTGGCCTTGCGGCTTCCACCGGGCGCCGGAACTGTGGAAATACGATACAATTCATGGAAGGATGACTTCCTTTTCAATTCCCGCTATCTGTCCATGTTCGCCGCTTTATTCATTATTGGAATTGTAATCAAGGCTATCCCACCAAGGAAAGATAAAGATGTGGAAGATAACAATATCCAGAAATAAATTTGACCCATACATGTTGATTGCGCTTCTGGCGCCAATGGTGTACAGTCTATATTATTTAGTTCAGGGAAAGTTTTTGCTCAAGGGTAATTCAGATACAATTGACGTGAATATTCCTTATTTTATAGCTGTAAATGACGCTGTATCAACAGATATAATTCCTTCATGGACGCGCTACACCTTTACCGGTTTCTCTTTGATAGGTTCCCCTACCTTGTTATGGTATCCCCCTAATTGGTTGGCATTTATAGTTGATAAAACTTATGTTCCGCATGTTATGACAGCTCTGGCATGGCTGCATTTTATCGGAGTTGCTTTTGCCGGTTATATATTTTTCCGTGAAATATCCAAATCCCGTTTTTGGGCGTCAGTTTCATCTTTAGCTTATACATTTTCCCTGCCTGTTATGTATGGATTATCTGTTGTAACATCATCATATTTAGCCGGCTATGTTTTCACGCCATTGGCTTTATATGTGATACACACTTATAGAAACAGGGCAAGGCATCTTAATTCAGTTTATGTAGCGTTAATCACATTTGCCCTTGTAACAGGCGCATTTATCCAGATTGCCCTTTATAGTTTAGGCATCATTTTTTTATATTCATTTGCCGTAGGATTGTTTGGGACAGAATCCAGTCCCGGATACAAAAAGATAATTCCATATTTTTTAGCAGGTATTGTTTTAGGTATTTTCCTGTCAGCGCCAATGTTGTTGCCTATGTTTGCTATAGGCAGTGATACATCAAGAGATTTTGCCGCTCTGGATATATATACCATCTACGAATACTTGGTTAAGGGTAGTCCAAGCTTGTTGTGGAGGCTTTTTTCACCCAATGCCTTTGGTCGTGATATTTATTTGCCGAATCATGAAATGGGAGGCGTCAACTATGTAGAATCCATGAATTCTTTCTGCGGCGTCATTGTATTATTTTTGGCGGGATATGCAATGACGGTGAGGCGATCTTCAGTTATTTTCTTTTTTACAGCCATGTTATCAGGCATCATTTTGATTACCATTACGCCTCTTGCATATATTCATATCTTCTTGTTTGGGTTGAAGCCGGTGTTAAACCGGGCTTCATATTTTCTTCCCTTAGCAATTGCGAGCTTGGCTGCAATCGGCGGGCGGCATCTAAATAACTTGCCCTTTAAGAAAGCGCTTCTAAACCCAATCTGGCTTTTATTATTAATTGCTGCAGCATATACAATACCGCATAAAGGTTATTTTTATTCAGAAATAACCCGTGGCATAATATTTATAAGTATATTTGTAATAACGTACAACATTTTTAAATACAGAAAGCATTTGTGGCACATTATTGTGTTAAGCCTTGTCGTTATAGAGGTAGTTTGGAGCGGCCATCTTATGACGACTGTCCAGGTTTATCCCTTAATGGTCAAGCCAAAAGATTTTTATACCTACGGTAGCCCGAATGATCATTTTCCATTAAATAAGGGTGAATTAGAACTTTATAGAGTTTTACTATATGGAGAGCCGGGCGGTGAGTTAAATAAAACCGGGGTGAACTTAAATAACGGTATTTATTATGGTTATACGAGCCCGTGGGGGTATAACAATGCCTATTCACTGCGGATGGCTCGTTTATTAACCACATTGACTGACAAGCAAATCGGAGGCCTTGGTAGAGATGTATACTTTAAGGCTGACCCACCCTACGATAAGGTTGCAGACCTAACCAGCGTAGGATTTATTGTTGCTTATCAAGATAAGAAATGGCAACTCCTAGAAGATCGTCGAAGTAGGTCTTTGCCTCGCATAAGTTTGTTTTATAATTATGAAACCTATAAAAGCATGGATGAAGCGTCTGTGAGACTCAAATCCCCCGATTTTCCATTAAAACAAACTGTAATTTTGACGTCAAATTTCAATCTTCCCGTTGGTCCCACCGACTACAATTCATCAGTGAAATTCTTAAAAAATGGAAATTCCAAGGTGACTATTGAAGTAAAGAGTAAAACTCCCGCCATATTACTCTTCAATGATGTATATGCTAAGGGCTGGAAGGCTTTTATTGACGGCAGAGAAGTAGAAATAATGGAAGGAAATATCGCATTCAGGGCATTATATGTTCCTCAGGGAGAGCACATGGTAGAGTTTCGATATATTCCTCCTCTGCTTAATTTATCTTTCATTATTTCATTTGTAGGAATTATAGCTTGTATTGTTCTCTATAAGAAGCGTAATAGCGGTAATATGGATGCCCCAATCAATGATTGAAAAAAAAGCCACGATTTCTCTTCGCAATGCACTTATTCTCAGTATACCAGCCCTTTTTTTCTGTATCCCGTTATTTCTTGGCTATAACTGGAACATAATGGGTTATGCAGTTGGCGATCATAATATTTATAATCGTCCCGAGGGTTATCATGGCAGATACCCGGATGGTTTTCTTTCCATGGAATCGATGACCCCTATGATTTATAATGTGCCTTACGATGTAACCCTTCGCAGATATATACTTAACAGTCAATTGCCTTTATGGAATAATAACAGAGGGATGGGAACCCCCTTTGCTGCGCAAGGGGAGGGGAGTCCTTATTTCCCACTTACGATTATAAGGTCTCTTCTTCCCTATGCATATTGGAACTATGTGACATTTTTCGGTTTCTTTTTGGCGAGTATTTTCTTATTTTTATTCCTTAGAGAAATGACGATTTCGGAATATGCCGCATATATTGGCAGCTATTCTTTTGTTTTGTCAGGCGCGCTTGGCGGCCAAATAATTGCAACCAATATTACTTCCTCATTGATAGTTACGCCACTGCTATTTTGGGCTTCTGCAAAGGCTATCAAGCTGCAAACGCCTTTTTGGCGAAGCCTGTTCAGCATTACGGTTGCTTTGCAAATTTTGGCAGGGCACGTTCAGATGGCGTTTGTTATCTTGTTTTCTCTGGCAATATTTTGCTTGTATTTTACATGGCTTAAAGAGACTCCGTTTTCTGTCCGTATTAAAGAGTTTGCCATCAGTATGGTCTATTTGGTTTTAGGTGTTGGTTTAGCCGCGTTCTTGCTTTTTCCTATAATAGAGTGCCTCAATGTGGCATACCATAATAAAGAAATAAGAGATGTCCACTCTTTGCCGATATCTTGGTTGCTGGCCTTTATTTATCCGCTCATCTTCGGCTTGTTCCGTGAAAGTTGGTTCCATATCAACTGGTTTGACCTTTTTGCCTATACGGGGCAGGCAATAATTGTGGCTGTAATTGGTGGTGTTGCATTATACTGGAATAATCGTTTTCACCGTTCCATGTTCTGGTTATTTGTTGTCATTGCCCTATTTTGGATACTTAGGTACACAGGATTTCCTCTTCTTATCTGGATATGGAAACTGCCTTTTCTTGCACAGCTAAGTCCAAAACATACCAATGGTTTTACTGTATTTTGCTTAAGCATAGCGGCAGCCTTTGCAATAGAGCATCTAAAAAACTGGAAAATATCAAGGTTTATAACTGTCTTGCTGATGGCTTTTGCAACTGCTGTATTTGTTTTTCTTTTGATGGCAGTCAAAGAAGGAAGCGGTGCTATTTATTCGGTCTTTCCTTATATTGTTATAAGTATAATACTAACCTTGATTACTACAGCCGTATTTGGTTATGCCAGACGATTGAGCAATATGTCTGTAAACAAGGCATGGCAGTTTTTGCTGGCGGCTATATCGGCGGAGTTGATGCTCTATATTCCTCTTGGAAACAATTCATGGAAGTTTCTTTCTTTGAGGCTTGGGTTATACATATTTATTTTGTTTACGGCGCTGCTATTTGTAAAGGGGCGGCAACTGTTGGCGTTTTTAATCTCAAGATATTTTTATGAAATTTCGCTATTTTATAAAATCATTAGGTGCTACAGATATGTGTTGGCGTTGATGATAATTGTTGCCATCGTAATGTTTGGTGTATTGATACATATCCCTCAACATGGCTTGCCTAATCAATTTGATGTTACTATCCCTCCGAAGCATATCTTTTGGCTTAAGGAAAGGCTTTCTCCCGGAGAGCGGACCTTTGGAATACGCCCGGACTATCAAACATTGGCGGATATTCAAAGTATTGACACCAACGGGCCTTTTCAGCCGTATGGGTTTGCCAACTTTATAAACCTTATTGAAGGTAATGTAACTCCCAGTGAAAGAGGATTGTTTAATAATGGTTATTTTGATATCAACTTGACACAATATAATATGAATAAGTATATACTCTACAAACCATTCTTCGATTGGGTGAGCGTGAGATATGTTGTTTTAGAGAAAAGCGTGTTTAACAAAAGGAAGGAGGAGTATAGCGCGCTTGTAAATCTCCGAAGCGGTTTGAAGGTTTCTTATAAAGACAGCGCTGCAACGATATTGGAGTCGACATCACTGACGAGCAGGGCATATTTTTCATCCAGTTATAAAACATATCCCAGTGGGCAGGTATCTACTGAAGCAATCATTCAATTCTTCAAAAACCATCAAAGTTATATTGCGCAAATGACATTGCTTGAGGAGACTACCTTAAATAATTTTGACAATAATGTGGTTATAAAACCAGAGATGCTATCAACTCAAATACCTATCAAAATAAATAACTATGAGCCCAATTATATTCTGCTGGAGGTAGATGCTTCTTCCTCTGGGGTTGTGGTTCTAAAAGATGCCTTTTATCCAGGCTGGCGAGCATATATTAACAATATAGAAGTGCCAATTTTGAGGGCCAATGGAATGGTACGGGCAGTAACAATTGATCATCCTGGAAAATATATAGTTGAATTTAGATATATGCCGAACAGCTTTGTTTACGGGGTAATGCTATCAGTTGTTATCCTGATTTTTCTTGTAAGCAATGCGTCAGTATCGTCTTATCGGAGGGCGAGGCTAAATGGGAGAGGTCGATGATAATTCGCTCGGTTTTTTTCAGAATGAAAAAAGCGCCTTTAAATAACAATGATTGCTTTTAAGATTTTATAAATATTACTATAACTTGACATCTCTAAAATTTAAGATTTAGTATAGTCAAAATAGTTATAGTTAAAATATATACTAAAGTGAGGAGGTAAAACCGTGGAAAAAAATCTGGAGTATTACAAAAAACTGAATTATGATGTGGTTTTGAAGAAAAAAGGCGATTGCTTCGTGTTATTTATCCCTGATCTGTGTTGTATTGAAGAGGATATAAGTCTGGAAAAAGCATATGAAAAATTAGAATTAGAGAAAGAGAAATATTTTCAAGAGATGATAGAATCTGGTTCTCAATCGTATATTAGAGAACCAGAGGCCGTAAAACTTAAAAAATCAAATTTATTTAACAGCTTGCTTCCGTTTATGATAAAGCTTGCAATAATTGTTTTTGTAGGTGTTGTTGGGATGCAAGTTGTGGAAGGTAGAATTAAATCTTTGGGGCATAAAATATTCAATAAGCATAACATATCCGAGAAAGCACACAGTGTAGTTACAGACCTAAATAATAAATTAAAGAGCATGCCGCCAGAAAGAAAAGAAGAAATAAGGATGGAATTGCGAGAAGCTATTAAAAATGTTAAGCCTTTTGTTGATGAATTCAAGGTGTTATTAGAGGATGAGCATAAGAGAAAACATTAAAGTTTTTTGTACCAGCAGGCGCAGAACAAAACGAAATCAGATTCCATATAATAAAAAGGGTGATAAGTGCTTACTGAACTGATATGACATTTGATAGAGCCAGACTGCAACTTTTATCTCTAAATAAACGCATTCACGATTTAGATACCTCAATAATAAGGGACATTAAGGACAATTCATCTTCTCACTCTCCATTCAACGTAATTGCAGCTAAGATCAAGAAGGCTAAAGAGAATGGCAAATCTGTAGTAATGATGATTGGCGGACATGTTATCCGTGCGGGAGTCCAGAACTATTTAATAGACTTAATGGAGAGTGGCTACCTGTCATGTATCGCCATGAATGGTTCTGTCATGATTCATGATTTTGAATTTGCGCTTATCGGTGCAACAACAGAAAGTGTTGCAAGATACATCAAGGAGGGGCAATTTGGTTTATGGCATGAAACAGGCAGAATAAATGATATTATAAATGATGGTTACAGAAAGGGCATGGGCATGGGTGAGGCAGTTGGTGAATCTATACTTAATGGAGATTTTCCGCACAAAAATATAAGCCTGCTTGCCGCAGCTTACCGGCTCAAGATTCCTGCAACGGTTCATGTGGGCATAGGCTATGACGTCATACACGAGCACCCGAATTGCAATGGCGCCGCAACAGGAGAAACTTCATATCGTGATTTTCTCAGCTTTGCAAAAGTTGTAGAAGGTTTAGAAGGAGGGGTGGTAATGAATTTCGGCAGTGCTGTAATGGCTCCAGAAGTATTTTTAAAAGCGTTAAGTATGGCGCGGAATGTTGCGCATCAAGAAGGCAGATGCATTAAGCATTTTACTACAGTTGTCTGCGACCTTCATGATCTGCCGGATGACTTCAGTAAGGAGCCATGCAAGGAAAGCCCTGCGTATTATTTCAGACCGTGGAAAACCATGCTGGTAAGAACAGTGGCAGACGGCGGAAAGAGTTTTTATATCAAAGGCAGACATGAAGAAACCATTCTGGCATTATGGACGGCAATTAATAAAGCAGAGAAAGTTCAATAATGAAAATTTTAGATATTGAAGCATTGGCTAAGATAGTAGGGCAAGAAAAATGCCAGGGCAAAAAAATTGTTCACTGTCACGGATGTTTTGACCTCATGCATATCGGGCATATAAAATATTTTCAGTCGGCAAAAGGTATGGGAGACATGCTTGTTGTAACCGTAACTCCTGATGAGTTTGTTGATAAAGGGCCCGGCAGGCCGGTGTTTAACGAGAATCTGAGGGCGGAAGCAATTGCTGCTTTAGAATGTGTTGATTATGTTTCAGTTAACAGATGGCCTACTGCGGAGGAAACGCTCAGACTTTTGATGCCGAATGTATATGTCAAAGGACAGGAGTTCGAAAATCTTGAAGATAAAACCGGAAAAATTCAAAAAGAATATGAAGTGTTGCAGGAAGTCGGAGCAGAGATGAAATTTACCCATGAAATAGTATTCTCATCCACTCAACTGCTCAATAAATATTTTTTGAAAAAACAGGATACAAAAACGGAATAATAACCGATGGAACAGTATAAGAAAAAAATAGTTTCTCTGAATGAACTTATCAAGACGGTGGAGACCCTGAAGTCCAATGGGAAAACCATTGTTCAGAGCCACGGTGTATACGATATTATTCATCCAGGCATGATAAAACATCTGAATTCTGCAAAGAAGCAAGGAGATGTTCTTATAGTTACTGTTATCAAGGATAAAGATGTGCGCAGGGGACCCGGCAGGCCTATTTTCCATGAGAAATTAAGGGCTGAAAATGTAGCTTCTCTTTCGCAGGCAGATTATGTCTGCATCGTGGATGACGAGATCCCTTTTGACTGCGTGAAACGAATAAAACCAGATGTCTTTGCAAAAGGCAAGTCCCATAAAGAACGGGATGAAAAAATACATGAAAAGATATTTGAAGAAGAGAGGGAATTATACTTCGGGAAAAGCAAGATATACGAAACAGACGGATTTTCATTCAGCTCATCTCAGATAATAAATAATTTCTTGTATGTTTATCCCGACGAAACAAAGAATTATCTCAAAAACTTTTCAAAAAGGTACAGCTTCAACGATATTGCAGAAAGCCTGAACAACTTGAGAGATTTAAAGGTTTTATTGATAGGCGACGGGATAATAGATGAATATCACTACTGCACATCCCTTGGTAAATCAGCAAAGTCGCATCTTGTAGTCAGCAAGCATATAACCCATGAAGTTTTTGCCGGCGGCGCCTTTGCAATTGCGAACCACATTGCCGGATTGTGCGAAAAAGTAACATTGGTTACTCTGCTTGGAAAGCATGATTCACGAGAAGATTTTATTTTAAAGAGTCTTAAACAGAATATCACACCAAAGTTCTTTTATAGGGACGATGGTCCTACTATCATAAAGAAAAGGTATCTTGACCAGTACCTAAATCAGAAGATTTTTGAGGTAAACTATTTAAATGATAGCTATATAGATGGGGACTCTGAATCAGGGATAATTAAGTATTTAGAGTCAGAGATAGGTGATTACGACTTTGTCCTTGTATCCGATTTCGGACACGGCTTTATTACCAGTGGGATAAAGAGGACAGTAGAGGAGTTTTCAAGGAAGTATGCGGTCAACACACAAACTAATGCTGCCAATGCTGGGTATAATATGATTACCAAATATAATAAGCCGCATTTTGTGTGTCTTGACGAACCAGAGATAAGACTTGCAGCACAGGACAGACATGCCAATATAGAAGATATCGCGAAAAGAATAAAGAACGATATGAATGCCGAATACCTGATAGTAACGCTTGGTAAAAAGGGCTCTATAGGACTTAATAGAGAAAACGAAGTAAACAGAACACCCATTTTCTCCACAAAGGTGGTTGACACCATAGGAGCTGGAGATGCCTTTTTTGCTTTCACAGCGCCATGCTTTGCTAAGGGGCTTCCCCTGGATTTGGTTTCTTTTATAGGCAATGCTGTTGGTGCATTGGCGGTTCAAATTGTAGGCAATAAAAAGCCTGTGGAGAAGTATGAACTCATGGAATTTATACATGCTATTTTGAAATAAAAGGATAAGAGGAATGCGTGAATTTGCAGAAAGTTATTACAGTAATCTTTTTGGTTTTGCAAGCTCTATCAGGGTTACAGACGGAAGCGGCAAGCAGTTGACATTTTCCCAAGGGATTGAGAAGGCAGGCAATCTTATCATATCTCAGGCAGCTTCCAGCCAGAAAATAATCTTTATCGGTAATGGAGGCAGTGCAGCCATATCAAGCCATATGGCTATTGATTTCTGGAAGAATGGCGGCATAAAGGCAATTTCATTCAATGACGGGCCGCAGTTAACATGCATAGGCAACGATTATGGTTATAAGCATGTATTTGAGAAGCCAATTGAGATGTTTACTGATTTTGGCGATATCCTCGTGGCTATAAGCAGTTCCGGGAGATCAGAAAATATACTTCTCGGTGTTCAGGCAGCGAAATTGAAAGGATGCAGGATAATAACGCTTTCAGGTTTTGATGAAAATAATCCTCTTTCCTCTATGGGGGAATTTAATTTTTACGTTCCTTCTAAGTCATACGGGCCTGTTGAAATAATTCATCATTCAATATGCCACTGCATTATTGATACGATAACGCAGGATAAAAGCGGATAGATACAGGCTGCCTGACTGCCGCAGATAGTACCTTTAATACTTGTGGTTGGTAACGGATTTTGTAAAAAATATGGCTAAAAATAATTAAGGAGGATTTTTGATGGAAGGTATAAGGACGATTTTTATTACAGGAGGAGCCGGGTATGTCGGTTGCAATCTGATTCCCAAGCTTCTTAAGAAGGGATATCATGTTAAGATTCTGGATCTTTATCTCTTTGGAGAAGATGTTCTGGATGAGTTTAAGAATCACCCAAATCTTGTCCAGATAAAAGGTGACATTCGTGATACAAAACTGCTGGAAAAAGAGATACCCGGTTCGGATGCGGTGATACATCTTGCCTGTATATCTAACGACCCGAGTTTTGAATTAGACCCGACTCTGGGCAAGTCCATAAATTACAATGCCTTTATCCCACTCGTACAGATTTCAAAGAAAAATAATGTAAAACTTTTCGTCTACGCCTCAAGCTCAAGCGTTTACGGGATAAAGGATGATGAGAATGTAACAGAAGACCTTCCTTTGCTGCCTTTAACAGACTATTCAAAGTACAAGATGATGTGCGAGGATGTGCTCCTTAAGGAGCAATCGCCTGACTTTACTACGCTTGTTATCAGGCCTTCCACGGTCTGCGGATATTCTCAGAGACTCAGGCTTGACCTTTCAGTGAATATACTCACAAACCATGCAGTAAACAATAAAAAGATAACTGTTTTCGGCGGTGCTCAGAAACGTCCTAATATTCATATAGAAGACATGACAGACCTCTATGTTTATGTGCTGGATCTTCCAAAAGAAAAGATTGCAGGCAAGATATACAATGCAGGATATGAAAACTTTACGATAATGGAAATCGCTGAGAAGGTGAGAAGTGTTATAGGTAAAGATATTGAGATAGTAACTACCCCGACAAATGACAACAGGTCATATCATGTGTCTTCTGCCA
>ERZ1292633.1602-Hain-H41-02um-R1-1602-length-24244-cov-5_pt1 | contig 24244 bp, 21 predicted proteins | sample MGYA00564406_ERZ1292633 | MGnify/ENA primary metagenome ERZ1292633 (study PRJEB36523, sample SAMEA6512639) | groundwater metagenome | collected 2019-01-08 | study: AquaDiva: Metagenomics assemblies of 32 groundwater samples | reverse complement strand
GGCAAATTCTTCTGAAGTTTTTATTTGTGAAGCTGAGCCATTCTGTGCTGGTTTTTCTGTTACAATTTCTGGTAAATTGTATTTAATTTCGTGAAGCTGTCGATGCTTATCTAGTGCTGAGCCAGCCTTAGCGGTAGCGATAGCCTCATCAACCACACCTGCGGCTTTTTTTAAGGCCATCGACAGCTTATTTTCTTTTTCTTTTTCAAAGGCTTCAAGTTTGGTTTCATATTCTTCTTGCAGCTTTAAAGCTTTGTGTGTTTGCTTCTTCAGGTTTTCTTGTAACGTTGTAATATCTTTTTTTAAAGATTCGAGCTCACTCATTTTATTTAAGCGGGCTCGGGCCTCGGGGCTTAGTTTTTCAATAGCCGCTTTTACAATGTCTTCTGAAACGCCGGCTCTTCTTGCAGTTTGCAGCGCTAATGATTCTCCGGGTATTCCCGAAAGAAACTGATAAGTGGGGCGGCCAAGCTGAGTATCATATTGTAAGCTGCCGTTGAGGATGGGGTCGGTTTCTAGCCAGCCCATCTTAAGGGGACTTAAATGCGAAGTGATGACCCCAAAAACTTTATTTTGCGCATATTTTTCAATAAAAGCCCGTGCCAGAGCCGAACCTTCTTCGGGGTCGGTCGAACCGCATATTTCATCTATTAGGATTAAATTATCTAGGCCATTAAGATGTGAAGCATTATCTAAAATTTTTAAATGCGCGGCAAAGGTGCTGAGGTCTTCATCGACACTTTGCGAGTCTCCAATACCGGTTACAATTTCGTTAAAAAACGGAATTGTAGATTCAATCGAGGTGCAGATGGGGAGCCCGCAGCGGGCCATCTGTGCGGCCAGGCCAATGGATTTAAGCAGCACTGTTTTACCACCGGCATTGGGGCCGGATAAAATCAAAATACTTTTATCAGAATTCATCAGAACTGTATTACTGACAATTTTTTTACCATAAAGTTTAAGGAGCGGGTGCGATAAGTCTTTTAATTCAATTTTAGTATTATCAAACTGACAACTGTGGGCTTCTAGCTGAGTAGCGAGTTGAGCTTTTGAAAATAAAACATCACAATATTCCAGTATTTTTTTAGTTTTTTCAAAAGCTAATGCCATCGTCGACATATAACCAGAAATTTCGTAAAGTAGTCTTTCGACTTCATCATCGATTTCAACTTCGATTTGACGAAGACGGTTGTTCATCGGAATTACAGTTTCGGGCTCCATGTACACGGTCTGTTTGGTCTGAGAGCTTCCATGAATAATACCCGGAACAAAGTGCTGCATTCCACCTTTTACCGGTATAACCCAGCGTCCTTCACGGGTTGTAATATAACGCTCTTGCAACATGTGTTCGACTTTGTTGTCATTAACCAGCTTATCCATATGGCCTTGAATCTGACGTGCTAAAGTTTCTTTTTCTTTTGAAAGCCGGTAAAGTTTTTCAGAGGCATCCATACGGATATCACCAGATGATGTCATAAGGCTGTCGATAGCAGAAAGCGGTTCGTCGGCCTTCATCAAGAGTTCAAGTTGATCCTGCGACCAAGCTGTAACTTGAGTTTTTAAGACCTCGTAAAGGGCAATGGTTTCAAGACAAAAATGCCGAATGTCTTTCAGCTCTAAAGTTTTTAGGACGGCTTTTTTTTTAAGGCGGGTGATCCAGAGCTCGAAAAGATCAAGGCTTTCCATATGGGGCCTGACGCCAGAAAGAATAACCGCTCCGGCCGATTCTATTTCATAAAAACTTTTTTCGGCCAAAGTTGCAGAGAAGCAGGGCTTAGTTTCAGAAATAATATTACGGGCGTTTTCACTGGTCGCAAAAGATTTGATCTTTTCAAGAATTTCAAGCCAGTCTAAGTTTTTAATTTCGAACATGCTCATCCTTGCTACGATAACTGAAAACGAGCGCTATCAGCAACAACAACCAAAGAATCCAATCTAAATAACCAATTTTCGTATAAAATGTTTGGGGAGGTTCAGACTTATATGGAATATCATAGGTATGGGTCCAAGTTTTATCTTGTGGGGAGTTTTTGAGTAAAGTTCCATCGGCTAAAATGGCAGAAGAAACCCCGGTGTTGGTTGACCTTATAAGCGGACGACGAACTTCAATTCCACGTGCTAGCGTCATGAGCTGATGTTGAAAAGGCTCGCTCCATGAACCGTACCAGGAATCGTTGGTGACATTAAAAATAACCTGAGCTCCGTTGCTTGCAAGCCCTCGCGAAAAATCTGGAGAAAGTGAGTCGTAACAGATTTGCGGTCCCATACGTAAAGTTTTATTTTTTAAAGCAACATTTGCAACTACAGGGCCTGAGCCTCGTTCATAAGTGCCGACAAACGGCAGCAGCTTATAAAGAATGGGGAACTGCTCACCAAAGGGCATATATTCGCCGAAGACCAGTAAATTAGTTTTATAATAGGGCTTGTCTGAAAAAGGAGTTGGTAATTCAGGAGGAACGCTCACGTTAGGAGATAAATAAAAAATCGCGTTTCTGTAGACTGGGTAACCCAGATGATCCTGTTTTGTTAGATCAATTGAATAAGCTCCGATAATGACCGGAATTCCCCAACTCTGCACCGACTCTATTAAACTTTTTTGCTCAAGACGTTCGTGAAAGTGTTCATCAAGCCCAAAAGGCATAGCGGTTTCGGGCCAGATTATAATATCGGTAGGTTGCTGCACCAGATGCTTTGAGGTTAGTTCGGTGTAAACGCTGCGAATATACGAATGATATTGATATTTTTTTTCAGATAGAACTTTTTCAGCATTACCGATATTACCTTGGACCACAGCAATTTTAGCTGTTTCGTCGGTTAGGGCCCAAGCTTTGCCTTTGATAAACCCAGTAACAGACAACAGCACTACTAAGAAAAAAATTGAAAATGTAGTTATGATGGAATGGCGGTTATTGATTTTATATTGCCAAAAAGCATAGGCCAAACCTGCCTGAAAAAGCATAAGCCAAGTAGAAAGACCCCAGAAACCAACAGTATCGGCCCACTGATAAAGCGGAAAATTTATCCAGAGTAGAGTGTAGGCCATATTCCATTCAAATATTGAAGGCCAGATACGCTCAATAAGGGCTAAAAATAAAGCCATTAATACAAATTGCACATAGTTTGATTTGATATGGAATTTTCTTATGGTCCAGAATGCTAAAACTAATGATAATGGGATGTAGATATGCATGAGAGCTGCAAAAAGCAGAAGGGCGCCCAGCGAAAGAAACCAGGGTAGGTGACCGAATTCTGATGCAACATAGTAAATCCAATTAAAACCTATCAAAGTCAGCACAAACTGCGTAATCCATCCAGCAAAAAATATCTGTTTAAGGGAGCTGTTTGCATTGTGAAGCTTAAGCGCGGCCACCCATAGAGGGATATAACAAAATAACAAGGCCCAACCATTAAATGGAATGTAAGAAGTACCGGTCAGAATACCACTCAAGAGCGATAATAAAATAAATGTGGGAATACTCTTGAAATAATTAAGAAATCTGGTCATGCTATTATCAGTATCATAATCTGTTATTCGGGGGAAGACGCAGATGAGCATAGAAATACAAAAAGAAAATCATGTTATCCAAAGAACTGATAGTGAAATCTGCTTTCGCTGCCCTCATTGCCAGAAACTTTATAAAACAAGCCCTGATGTATTTGATGGCAGCTCTACTTTAACTGGTGCCGAGTTTGATTGTGCCAGTTGCAGCAAAGCCTTTGTCTTAAAAAACCAACAAGATACTTTTGGGATTTTTGTCACTTCTGAAACAGGACACAAAGCCTTTTCAACTTGCCCAAAATGTTCAAGCCTTAAGCCAAATAAAAGCGATGAATGTCCGACCTGCGGGGTTTTTGCTACTAAATATATAGAATCCCAAAAAGCTGCTAGTCCAGTGTTGTTTGAGTTGAATCAGCAGTGGCAGAAAGTGGTCATTAACTTTGATCAGGATCAATATCACCAGGATTTCATAAATAAATGTCACTTGAAAATGGCACTTAATTTTGCATTTCAGAAATACGCTGATTTGCAAAAAAGCATGGGTTTTGACTCTTTATGTGAAAAGTACATTCGGCAAATTGAACTCAGGCTTGAGCAGCAGTTTAAAACACAAGTGGCCACCAAGCCCGAAGATACGGTTTCTGTAATTGGCCAGCTATCGCTTAAGCAGTATTTTTTTGTTGGGATTGGTACGATTGGAATGTTACTGCTTATTTATAATAAATTTGTTCCGACATTTCCAAAATACAGCGGTTTGGTTATGATTTTGACCATTATCGCTTTTGGCGTCGGATTGCTTACTAAAAGTTATCCCAACAATAAATCTGGTTTTAGGTTCTGATTTAATTACTTAGTTTTCATTAGCTTTAGTTTCATCGCCGATGCGAGTAGGTTTTTTTCGTATGTTTTTATTTTCGGCAGGCAGACTTTCTAGCAATTGGCGGCCGAACTGCGCAACTTTGTTTACGCTGTTTAAATTTGATTCAGCTCGGTGCTGTTTTAATTCAGATGGGAAGCTGTCTTGCACTCTCGGTTTTGCAGCTCCGGCAAAACCTGTTTCAGAACCTAAAATAGTTAAAGCCTTAAATAAATTTAATTGGCGCGAAGTTTTTGTTTTTGTATGGAGCGAAGCCGAGCTGTCGCCGGTGGATAATATATAATTTTTAACCTCGGTGGATTTGAAGTACTGATTTTTATGCGACATAACCAAAGCTGCGGCACCACTTACAAAAGCGGTGGCCTGCGATGTACCGGTCATCAGTCCATAAGAATTACTCGGCAAACACGAGAGGATATTTTGGCCGGGAGCTGCAATATCAACAGTTAAAACACCGTAATTCGAAGACGATAAAACTTCAGTTGTAGGGTCAATGGCGGTTACGGAAATAATATTTTTTAGACCATAATCGGCAGGGTAGTAATGGTGCTGATCTGAATTTGATCTTTCATTACCGGCAGCAGCAACAAAGAGTATTCCTTTTTTTTCGGCTAGTTCAACAGCATTAAACTCTTCCTGCGAAAAATCAGTTCCACCACCCGAATAATTGATGATATGCGCTCCCATTTTTACGGCATAGCGAATTGAGGATATGGTATTTTTAAGGTTATCAGTATTCGGCACTTTGGGATCAAAGTATTTCAGTATCATGAGGCTGACATTTGGCGAAATTCCGCTGATGCCTTTTTTATTTGAAGCCTCAGCGCCGATGATACCGGCAATGTGAGTTCCATGCCCGTGGTTATCGCTTAAATTAGCATTGCCAGAAACAAAATTAAAGCCGTGGATATCATCGATGAAACCGTTTTGATCGTCATCCATGCCATTGGTCGCTTTGTTTCGGCCTTTGAGATCAAGGCCGCTTTCGCCCGGATTCACCCACAAATTATTTTTTAAATCTTCATGGTCAACATCAATACCAGTATCAATGACCGCAATGATTGTATTTTTGTTACCTTGTGAAACCGACCAAGCACGTGCCGCATCTGACTTTTTTAAACCCCAAGCCTGCTTAATGGCGGGATCATTAAATAACGCCGAGGGCTCATCTATTACTTCATTGGTCTGATCTTTAACCAAACCTAGTTCGAGCTCACGAGTTTCAGAGCGATTCTTTTTCTTTTTTGTTGATTGCATCTGTCGTAACGGATTTGAATCTGTAAAATAATACGAATAAAAAAATGCGCCTATAAAAAGAGTTAAAAACAAGATATTCACTGCATAGAGAGAGTTTATTTTCTTCATATTTATCTTCTCGGATAAACAACTGAAGGTCTTAAGAAAACTAGTGTCTCAAAACAAGGCAATGCCTAATTTAGTTTAAAAAATCGAGCGGAAAATCATGCTCACTGTCTCGATTTGAGATACGTTCGTAAAACAGCTTGTTTCGGGCTATGAGTTTAACATAAGTTCTTGTTTCGTCGTAAGGGATCTCTTCGATGAACTCAAGGATATCATCACGCTTACGATTTTTAAGCCATCCAGCTAAGGCCCCAGGGCCAGCATTGTAAGCCGCAGCTACATAACTGAGTTGGCCATTTTGCTTTTTAACTTGTTCCATTAATTCAAGACTTCCCAGCTGAATATTGATGTCAGGATTATAAAGATCCTGTGAATTTCGGTAGGGCACTTCGAATTTTTTAGAAATTCGCTGAGCTAGCCTAGGAATAACCTGCATAAGGCCCATGGCATCAGCAGGGCTGCGGGCTTTTTCATTAAAGGCGGATTCCTGCTTCATAATAGAATAAATCAGCGAACTTGGGAGCTTGGTTTTTGTCGCCATTTCGCTCACCTGGTCCTGATAGGGTTGCGGAAAAATTAGATGCGTATAATTAACAAAAACATCGATTTTTTCGTCATTATTCAGCTTTGCAAAAATTCGGAAAAGTGGCATATAAAGCTGGTTATTTTTTGCTAAGTAAAGTCCTAAATTGAGCGCTTCTTCTTTTGATTTAGAGAGTAGGCTGATGGCCTTTTCGGCTAAGGTGAATTCCCGGTACCTGATCAGGTCGATAAAAAGTTCTTTTTCAGATGCTTTTAAAAACTTAAGAGCAAGATCATATTTTAATACATTGGTGGATTTAATAGTTTTTAGAGCTGGAAATTTTTTACCTAACTCTTTATATGAAACCAGTCCGTAATAACCAAAAAAATCGCTTTGGGCAATGGCCTCAAAAATAGCTTGTGCCTCTTGATCTTTTCCTTGAAATTTTAGGCAGCGCGCCTGATAAAAGCGTGCGCGGGATTTTTCTGAAAGATCTTCAGTAGAATCTGCTAAATCAGAAAAAGATTTTTCAGCCTCGGTGTATTTGTACTCTTTATAAAAAATCCAGGCTTTAACCCAAAGCAGGCGATCCATACTGAAGCTTAAACTTTTTGGTTTATAGGTGGTGATATCTTTCAATGTTAAATCGTATTCGGCGCTGGCTCTTGTAATTTTTTTCTCTTCCTCAAAGATGCGTCCTTTTATATAAAGTAATTCGGCTATCGATTTCTTTTTAAGTGTTCTAATGGATTCATTAATAATTTTGTTAGCTTGGGGCTTGTTGTCTTCAGTCCAGAAAGTGCGGGCCGCCATTTGTGCCGCCTCATAGAAAATGACGTAAGCTTCACTTTCTTTTGCATGGGACTTAAAATTCTTTAGTGCCCACTTGTAGGTGGCCAAAGTGGTTTTAAGATAGTCCCTTTTATCAGCGTTGCGTTTAAGTTTTAAACGCAATTGTTTGTAGTATTTAAATTTTGCATCCGCCACTTTTTCTTTTTTTATTTTTTCCTGCAGGTCGGCGACGGTGAGTTCGCCGATAATAATATTTTCGGTTTTATCAGCCTCAAAGCTAGCTATTTCACTTGAGTAAAGCTTAACCTCGAAGTCCGACAAAAGATTAAAATCGAAATTAAAATCTTTACAGCGTCCGGCGGCTCTGATAGCGGCTAGATTTTTAAGAGAAAATGAAGTATTGCTGGCTTTTTCAATTAGCTCATCACAGGTGTAGGCCATCAGAACTGAGCGGCCTTTTTCAACCTCATCAAGATCGCTGCCGGGCAGTAAAGATTGTGACATGCAGGACGTTGAAAGAAAAAAAATTGAAATAAGTGAAAATAATAATAAAAAATCTGATTTAAACATCGATACATCCCTATAGAAAAATTCAACTTAAGCTTTAATACTTTGTTTTAACTTAGTAGCCGGTTTTGTTACAGCTGCGCTAAACTCAAAGCTAAGTTTAGCGTTAAGATTATCGTTCTCTAAACTAACATTAACTCGTCCACCGGTTTTTAGCTTACCAAAAAGTAACTCATCTACCAATTGACTTTTTATTAACTGGTCAATTTTGCGAGCAATTGGTCTAGCACCGTAAACGGGGTCAAAACCTTTGTCTGCCAAGTGTCTGACAACCTCATCCGTGTAGTTAAGATCAACTTTTTTGAGGGCCAGCGTCAAACGCAAATCAGATAAGAATTTTTCAACCACTTTTAAAATCAAATCAAGAGTTAAAGAGTTAAAATAAACCACCTGATCAAGGCGGTTTATAAATTCCGGGGCAAAGGTTTTTTTAATAGCTTCTGCGCTAACGCCACTGCGGTCACTTTTAGATAAACCAATGGTTCCTTTGGCCACATCAACCGCTCCGGCGTTTGTTGTTAAGACCAGCAAAGTATTTTTAAAGTCCACAGTTCTGCCATTGCCATCCGTTAAGCGACCACCATCCATGACTTGCAGTAAAATATTATAAATATCCGGATGGGCCTTTTCGACCTCATCAAGCAAAATAAGCGAGTAGGGGTTTTTTTGAACTTGTTCAGTTAATTGTCCGCCCTGTTCATAGCCCACATAACCCGGAGGGGCTCCGACGAGGCGAGAGACCGAATGTTTTTCCATGTATTCACTCATATCAAAGCGGTGAAAATGCACACCTAAAATACGCGCCAGTTGTTTGCAGACCTCAGTTTTACCAACCCCGGTGGGCCCAGCAAATAAAAAGGAACCCCAGGGTTTTTCTTTTTGATCAAGTCCGCTGCGTGCAAATTTAATGGATCTTACTAAAACATCAATGGCTTCATCTTGTCCGAAGACCACAGCCTTTAATTTTTTATCCAGATCTTTAAGGCCTTTTAAATCATCATGCGACATTTCAACTGCGGGAACACCCGAAAGTTTACTGACAACAGCCATAACATCTTTGGCTTCTACAAGTTTAGGAATCACAATTTTAGGATCGGTCTCATTCTCTGATTTTCTTAACTTAACCGTGCTGCCGACTTCGTCTAATAAATCAATGGCTTTGTCGGGTAATTTGGTGTTAATCAGATATTTCTGCGAAAGATCAACACAGGCCTTAAGGCTTTCATCAGAATAAGTAACACCATGAAATTCTTCGTATTTTTTTTTGATTCCGTTAATAATTAGCATTGTATCTTCGAGCGAAGGCTCGCTGACATCCAGTCTTTGGAATCTTCGGGTTAAGGCTTTGTCTTTTTCAAAATGCTGGCGGTACTCCTGAAAAGTCGTGGCGCCAATACATGAAACTTCACCTTTAGTGAGTGCCGGTTTTAACAAATTAGAGGCATCCATCGAGCCACCAGAAGTAGAACCCGCTCCCACAATCGTGTGAATTTCATCTATAAAAAGAATAACATTTTTTCGTGCCTTAACTTCTTTTAAAATATTTTTCAGGCGGCCTTCAAAATCACCGCGGTACTTTGCGCCGGCAAGTAATGAACCTAAATCCACTGAATAAATCACCTTATCTTTTAAAAACTCCGGAACCTCACCCAGAATAATTTTTTCTGCCAAGCCTTCCGCCACAGCGGTTTTTCCAACGCCGGAATCACCAATCAGCAAGGGATTGTTTTTAGTTCGGCGGCCCAGGGTCTGAATCATTTTTTGAATTAAATCATCGCGGCCAATTAAGGGGTCTTTTTTTCCGGAAAGTACATACTCATTGAGGTTTAAGGCAAAACTATCTAGGGCCGATGAGGCTTTGCCGCCACCACCTGAGGTCATATCAGAATCCATGTCCTCAAGTCCTTTAACAGAACCCTGTGACAGCTCGTGGCTGATAATTGAAATCACATCAAACTGGCGAACGCCGCATTTTTCTAAAACATAAGCGGCAAAGGATTTTTTTTCTTCAAAAATTGCAACCAGTACATGGCCTTCGTTGATTTCGTTTTTACCGGCGGCCTGTATTTGAAGCGCCGCGCGTTCAAATACGCGGTGCAAAGACGCACTTAAATCAGGCTTCCAGCTTTCAATGTCACTACCTATAAGGCTTTTTTTCTGCTCATCAGTGAACACCGGATTTTTTTTGATATAAACATCTAATTCTTTTTTTATTTCGGTGGGAACTGTTCCCAGTTTCTCTAAAATCTCTACAATCAGCGGAGATTCAACCAGACAAAATACAAAGTGCTCTAGCGTTACGAACTCATGATTTTTTTTAAAGGCCAGATCAATGGCTTTTCCGAATCTTTTATCTAACTCTTTGGAAAGCATATCAAGACTCCTCTTCAAAACTGGTTTTAAGCGGGTGCTGATTATTCTTACAAAACTGATTCACCTGCATCACTTTACTTTCGGCCACTTCAAAAGAATAAATTCCAGCAAGGCCCACACCCTTATTATGCACGTCCAGCATGATCTTGTAAGCATCATCGTTAAGTTTGTTAAAAAACTGCTTAAGTACCAAAATAACAAAATCCATTGGGGTGTAGTCGTCGTTATGCATCAAAACTTTATAAAGCTTGGGTTCCTCGGTTGAAACCTCATCCTCTGTATCTAAGTCTAGTCCGCTATCGGCATTGGCTTTGTGATTGCTTCCCATATATATAGATTATGAGGCAAAATCTCATAATGAAACAGTAAAATTTGATTTAAATAAAAATGTTGCACTTCATTATTAAAATGATAGCATTATTAAGTAATTAAATTTTGAATGAATCGAAATATTTAAAAAAAAAGGGAGTTTTTAATGCGTAAGATAATCACTAACAACAAAGGTTTCTCGTTAATTGAATTGATGGTCGTCGTGGCGATTATCGGTATTTTGGCAGCTGTGGGAGTTCCGCAGTATGCGAAATTTCAGGCTAAAACAAGACAGAGCGAGGCTAAGTCTCACTTAAATGCTCTTTATGTTGCTGAAACTAGCTTTAGAGGCGAATGGAATTTATATAGCACAGATCTTTTAAATATCGGATTTGCAGTTACTGGAAACAACCTTAGGTACACGGCGGGATTTCCCAATGCTGTATGTGGGGCGTATACAGTAGTAAACGGTGCCCCTGCAGAGGTTCCGGCAACGCGAACACAAGCTCATCGTGCGCTTATAAACCCTGTAGGTACACAGCAGGCAGTTTGGCATGTTACTTTAGCTCCGGCATTTGCTCCGGCGGCCTCAGTCATTTTCGCAGCTCCTATAGCTCCTGATGTGTCATGTAATAATGCTGCAGGTGCAGAACGATTTACAGGAATTGCAGCCGGAGATCCTCGTAATACTCCAGTGGCGTACGCTCCTGCTACTTCTGATGCTTGGAGTATCAATCAGAATAAACTAGTTCGTTCACTTGTCAGTGGTCTGTAAGTTTAAAGTTTTTGTTAGTTTAGAAAAAAGGTTACTATTTTTAGTAGCCTTTTTTTTTATTTTGCAGGCTCAATTTTTAAAGCCTAATCTTCAGAACCGCACCAACTATATCGCTCCACCGCTTGAGTTGAAATATTTAAATGCAGGTTTTTATGCGCAAGCTTCCGATTCGTTTTGGATTCGTGCTGTACAAGATATGGATCACTGCGATCAGCCCATTAATGAGCGTGAATGCACTGGTAAGTCGTGGTTATTTAATGTGGTTAATCTAACTGTCGAACTAGATCAAAAATTCAAAGAGGCCTATTACTACGGAGCGCTGGCCTTAACAATTTTGATTTCAGACTACGCTGGAGCTTCTATTATTTTTGATAAAGGTGTCGAATTTTTTAATAAAGACTGGCCGCTGATGTATGCAGCCGGCTATCACGCCTTGTTTGAAGAGAAAGATAAGCTAAAGGCCTCAAAACGTTTTTTGGCCGCTTCAGAAAATGGAGCGCCAGATTGGTTGCGTTTAAGTGCCGGCCGCCTAGCCAGTGAGGGCGGCGATAATGATACAGCCAAAATTATTCTTCAGCAGCTGATCGATAGAGAAACCGATCCAAAATGGATTGATAAATTAAAGAAAAAAATCGCACAGCAGGCTAAGTGAAGCATAAAAAATAAATTGTTGACTCAATTCTAAGCAATCCCCCCTCTAAACCTTGACCTTTTTTAAAAACAACTCATATTAACGCAGATATGTCTTCAAAACGTGATTATTACGAAATTTTAATGGTTGAGAAGTCTGCCGATGCGGACACTATCAAAAAATCCTACAGAAAATTAGCTATGCAGTTTCATCCGGATCGTAACCCCGGGGATAAAGCGGCAGAAGATAAATTTAAAGAGGCCGCAGAGGCTTACGAAGTGCTGAGCAACGCCGATAAACGCGCTAAATATGATAGGTTTGGACATCAAGCCTTTCAGAATGGTGGCGGCAGAGGTGGTGGCGGTGCGGGCTTCCATGATATGAATGATATTTTTTCGCAGTTTGGCGATATTTTTGGTGATATTTTCGGCGCGCAAGGCGGCGGCTTTGGTCAGCAGCAAGGCGGAAGATCGCGCTCGCGAAATTCGACTCGGCGAGGATCTGATCTTCGATACGTGACCGAAATTTCGATGGCGGAAGTTATTAAAGGTAAAGAACAGCAGATTGAGTTTGATACTGAAGCCGGTTGCGGCGATTGCAATGGTTCGGGAGCGGCAAAAGGCTCTAAGGCGAGTACTTGTAGGGTTTGTAATGGTGCGGGGCAGGTGGTTAGGCAGCAGGGCTTTTTTAGTATGGCCACTACTTGCCATAATTGTAGCGGTGCAGGTGAAGTGATCGAGACTCCGTGTACGGGCTGTAAAGGTAAAGGGCGAATTCAAGCTAAACGTAAAATTAAAGTTACAATTCCACCGGGCGTAGATAATGGCACCCGACTTCGTGTTACCAATGAGGGCGAAGGCGGTTATGCTGGCGGGTCTAATGGAGATTTATTTGTTGAGGTCAGAGTTGCAGATCATGAGGTGTTTGAGCGCGAAGGTGACCATATTTTTGCAGAGCTCGATGTGCCTTATTTGCAGTTTTTATTAGGTGGAGAAATTAAAACCGATGCGCTGGATGGCGATGTTGAGGTCGAGATTCCACGTGGGGCCAAACCTGGTGAGCGCATTAAAGTTGCGGGGCGCGGAATGCCTTCGTTAAGAGGTTCTCGTCGAGGCGATTTGTACTTTACTTTGAATGTGGAATTTCCTAAAAAAATCACTGAAGAAGAGGATAAATTGATTAGACAATTGGCAGAAATAAACGGGACTAAAGTAGCTGCTAAGAAAAAGGGCCTTTTTAGGTAGTTTGGACCTTGTTTTTTTATTACTGACCAGCTTGACGATTTTAGATTAACGCACACATTTAATGTATAAAGGGAAAAGGGAGTATCAAAATGGGAAAAATTATAGGTATAGACTTAGGCACCACGAATTCATGTGTTTCTATTATGGAAGGCGGCGAGGCCAAAGTTTTAGTTAATGAAGAAGGCGCAAGAACAACTCCTTCGGTTGTGGCTTACACCAAAGACGGTGAACGTTTAGTGGGTCAGATTGCAAAACGTCAAGCGGTGACAAATCCTGAAAATACTATTTTTTCGGCTAAACGATTTATCGGTCGTAAGTTTGAAGAAATTCAAGAAGAAATTAAATTAGTTCCTTATAATGTTGTGCCTAAAAACGGCGGCGCCGATTGCGCTTTTAAAATTCACGGCGATAAATTTGCCTCTCCTGAAGAAGTGGGCGCCGCAGTTTTGGCTAAACTTAAAAAAGTGGCTGAAGACTACTTGGGTTCAGAAGTAACTGATGCCGTGATTACGGTTCCGGCTTACTTCAACGATGCTCAACGTCAGGCCACTAAAGATGCGGGCCGAGTTGCGGGATTGAATGTTCGTCGTATTATTAACGAACCAACAGCAGCCGCTTTAGCCTATGGTCTTGATAAAAAGAAAGATCAAAAAATTATTATTTACGATTTCGGTGGCGGTACTTTTGACGTATCGGTTCTTGAAGTCGGTGAAGGTGTTGTTGAGGTTAAATCAACTAACGGCGACACTCATTTAGGTGGTGATAATTTCGACGTGGTTATTTTAGAATGGTTGATCGCAGAATTTAAAAAAGATCAGGCGATAGATCTTAAGAATGATAAAATGGCTTTGCAGCGTTTAAAAGAAGCGGCTGAAAAAGCGAAGATTGAATTATCAACAGCGCAAGAGTCGGATATTAATTTACCATTTATTACAGCTGATCAATCGGGTCCTAAGCATTTACAAATTAAACTCACTCGTTCTAAATTCGATCAAATGACCGAAGACTTAGTTCGACGTTCAATTGAGCCTTGTAAAAAAGCTTTAGCAGATTCTGGTTATAAAACATCTGAAATTGATGAGATTGTTTTGGTCGGTGGATCTACAAGAATTCCAGCTGTTCAAAAAGCAGTAAAAGATTTCTTCGGTAAAGAGCCGAATAGAACTGTGAATCCGGATGAAGTGGTGGCGATTGGTGCTGCCGTTCAAGGTGGAGTTTTAGCTGGTGATGTAAAAGATGTATTATTACTGGATGTAACGCCGTTATCTTTGGGTATTGAAACTTTAGGTGGCGTGATGACGACACTTATCGAAAGAAACACAACAATTCCTTCAAAGAAAACTCAGGTGTTCTCGACTGCGGCAGATAATCAACCGGGAGTGGACATTCATGTTCTTCAAGGTGAAAGAAAAATGGCCACGGATAATAAATCTTTGGGTCGCTTTGAACTTTCTGGAATTCCAGCGGCTCCGCGTGGAACTCCACAGATTGAAGTGATTTTTGATATGGATGCCAATGGTATTTTAAATGTTTCTGCAAAAGACATGGCTTCTGGTAAAACACAGAATATTAAAATCACGGCGCAATCAGGCTTAAGTGAAGATGAAATTAAAAAATTAGTTAAAGAAGCTGAATTGCAAGCTGAAGCCGATAAAGATAAAGCCGAAACGGTGCAAGCGCGCAACAATTTAGATAATTTGATTTATCAAACTGAAAAGTTAGTTAATGAATCAGGTTCTAAAATGGCAGAAGCCGATCAAGCCAGCGTAAAAACCATGGTGGCTGATGCGCGAACTGTTTTAGATAATAAAGCGGCGACTGCGGCTGAACTGAAAGAGGCTTTTGAGAAGTTACAAAAATCTTCGCACAAGATTACTGAAGAGCTTTATAAGGCTGCAAGTGCGCAACAAGATGCGACCAAGGATAATACTAATGGTGCAGCTGGCGGCGACAATGGAGCTCATGCTGGTAAAAAAGCGGGCGATGATGTAATTGATGCGGACTTTAAAGACGTTAATTAATAGTACGAATTTATAGAATAGAAGCTAAAAAGGCCTATTGATAACTCAATAGGCCTTTTTTTTTCGAATTTTTTTGTTTAGACTTAAAGCCATGAATCAACAATCAAATAGTCTTTCTAGTGGCCAATGGCTTGAAATCGCGCAGCGAATCACTTGGTTTAAAAAACCAAAGATTGCAAATAATTCTACTTTTAATAAACCGGTCTCAATTAAATGGTTTGAAGACGGCGAATTGAATGTCAGTTATAATTGTATTGATAGGCATTTGCCTGAAAAATCCAATCAAGTAGCTCTGATTTGGGAACCCGATAACATCAATGAAGAATCCAAAAAAATCACTTATTTGCAGCTTTCGCAGTCGGTAAATCGCTTTGCTAATATATTAAAACGCAATCAAGTTAAAAAAGGTGATCGAGTTACCATTTATATGCCGATGATTCCCGAAGCTGTTTACGCCATGCTGGCGTGCTCGCGCATTGGGGCTATTCACTCGGTTATATTTGGTGGATTCTCTCCTGACTCAATAGCTAATCGTCTTGAAGATTGTGATAGCGATTTTATGATCACCGCGGACGAGGGTTTAAGAGCGGGTAAAAAAATTGAACTTAAAAAAAATGTCGATGCCGCTATTCAGTTGCTAGCTAAAAAAAATATCAACTCAGTTAGAAAAATGCTTGTTATTAAAAGAACCGGCGCCGACGTTGCTTGGAATTCCGCAACTGATGTTTGGTATCACGAGGAACTTAAACAGGTTTCTGACGTTTGTGAGCCCGAAGTCATGAAGGCTGAAGATCCATTATTTATTTTGTACACTTCGGGCTCAACCGGAAAACCTAAAGGTGTGCTGCACACCACTGGTGGCTATTTAGTTTATGCTCAATATACTTTTAAAGAAGTTTTTGGCTATCAGCCTGGAGAAATTTACTGGTGTACCGCCGACGTGGGCTGGGTTACAGGGCACAGTTATATTGTGTATGGCCCGCTGGCAAGCGCGGCAACTTCTTTAATTTTTGAGGGAGTTCCCAATTATCCCACAGTCTCAAGATTTTGGGAGGTCATTGATAAGCATCTGGTTAATATTTTTTATACAGCGCCAACCGCCATTCGCGCTTTGATGCGTGAAGGGGATGAATGGGTAAAAAAATCTTCTCGTAAAACTTTAAGACTGCTGGGGTCGGTGGGTGAGCCCATTAATCCCGAGGCTTGGCACTGGTATCATCAAATTGTTGGCGATGAAAGATGTCCGATTGTCGATACCTGGTGGCAAACAGAAACCGGTGGAGTGTTACTTTCTCCAAGGGTAGCTGGTAAGGTACCTGGCACCTTAAGCAGCACTGTTCCAAAAGTATTAAAGCCCGGCTCTGCAACATGGCCCTTACCGGGAATTGAGCCTGAAATACTGACTGAAAAGGGTGAGGTGTTATCCGGTGCTTGCGAAGGGACATTAGTTTTTAAAAGCTCTTGGCCGGGGCAGATGCGCACGGTTTATCGCGATCATAAAAGATTTGAAGAAACATATTTTTCAATTTATCCGGGATATTTTTTTACCGGTGATGGCTGCAGAAGAGACGAGGATTCATATTATTGGATTACTGGACGTATCGATGATGTGATCAATGTTTCAGGACATCGCATAGGTACGGCAGAAGTCGAATCGGCCTTTGTTGATGATCATCATGTTTCAGAAGCCGCCGTTGTGGGTTATCCCCATGAAATCAAAGGCCAGGGTATTTATGCGTTTATAACTCTAAAAACAGGTGTGGCCCCAAGCGAAGAACTAAAAAAAGATCTTAAAAATCATGTCAGAAAAATAATAGGTCCCATCGCCACCCCGGATGTTATTCAGTGGGCGCCGAGTTTACCAAAAACCAGATCAGGTAAAATTATGCGGCGAATTCTCAGGAAAATTGCGGAAAATCATATTGAAAACCTAGGCGATATCAGTACGCTAGCCGATCCCAATGTGGTTAAAGATCTTGTCGCAGGTCGAAATCCGAAGTAGGCTACTAATATGAAAAATAAACATACGATTTTAGTTTTTATCACTTTGTTTGTCTTAATCTTGTTATCAAGATGGGTTTCTCATCTGTGGAATTTTACTTTAGTGGGCGGCGCCCTGTTATTTGCGGGTTCGTACTTTAAAGATAAAAAGATTTCATTTACATTGATGCTATCAGCTCTTTTAGTCAGTGATTTGGTCATCGGTTTTCATGACCAAATGCCAAGTGTTTATTTGTCTTATTTAATTATTGTTGGCCTGGGTTTTTTCCTGGCCGGAAACACCAATCGTGTTAAAATATTGGGATTTTCTTTTTTAGGAAGTTTTTTATTTTACGCCATTACTAATTTTGCGGTTTGGCTGCAGGGAACTTTGTATCCAATGACATTTGCTGGCTTAATGGATTGTTACGTAATGGCCATTCCGTTCTATAGAAATCAATTGATTAGCGATATCTTATCAAGTCTGGCGATTTTTGAGGTAGCAAGATTTGCAACTCTAAATGCTGTAGCTGAAGTGAACAGCAAGTAATTAGCAGCTAACTACTTCAACTGCTTATTCATCAACTTAATTTTATTTTTTTGCTTTTTCTGAAAGTCTAGAGTCTTACTTAATATCTTTTTTGAATCCGCAGATAAAATTCGTGCTGCTAATAAACCTGCATTATAAGCGCTATCAATGGCTACGGTGGCCACAGGCACACCCTTGGGCATCTGAACAATTGAAAGCAAGGCATCTAAGCCATTCAACGTGTTAACAGTAACCGGAACACCAATAACCGGAAGTGGAGTCAGGCTTGCCACCATACCCGGTAAGTGAGCCGCGCCACCGGCTCCAGCAATGACCACTTTAATTCCTTTAAGATGCGCTGATTTGGCAAATTCAAACATGTGTTCAGGGGTTCGATGTGCTGAGATTATTTCAGTGACATATTTAATACCAAATTCTTTTAAAGCTTCTTCAGCTTTTTTCATGATTTTATAATCCGTAAGGCTTCCCATAATAATAGCAACTTGGGGTGTATTTTTCACAGCAAAATTCCTTTTCTTTCAAGCAAAGCCTTTTTTAAAATTTTTTGTTTACTGCGGCCGATGTAGTTGACATGGCCCATTTTCCGGCGTGGTCGGTTTTCGGTTTTATTGTACCAGTGAAAAGCCCCAGTCGGAAATTTTTTAATCGTCGGAATTCTCGTCGAGAGTCCAAGTAAATTAACCATTACAAATGCCGGTTGTTTCATTTCGATTTCAGGTAAATTCATTCCCAGCACACAGCGCAAATGCAGTTCAAACTGATCTATACTCAGTGCATCCTGTGAAAAGTGGCCGGTATTGTGCACACGCGGTGCAATTTCATTGATAACCAGTTTGTTTCCCAAATCAAATAACTCAAATGCAATGGTGCCCACATAATTAATTTGATTTAAGAATTTTATAATTTTATTTTTTAGATTTTTTTCAGCAGCATGAGTAACCGGCCCAAACACATAGTCGCACTGGTTGTTTTTTTGTACCGATTGTATCATTGGAAAAGAAACAGTTTGGCCTAAGGTGTTTCTGGCAAATATTAAAGATTTTTCGGATTTGAATTGAATGAAGGGCTCGATAATATAATTGAATTCTTCATTTTTAATCGATTTTTTGAAGGCACTTAATTCAGTTAAACTTTTAATTACAAAAGTGCCGTAACCATCATAACCGCCGGTTCTTTTTTTAAAAACCACTTTTTGATCGAAGGCTTTAAAGGCCAAGTCAATGTCTTCGCGTGAATTTATTTTAACATGATCAAGTGTTGGTAGCTCATAGTCCCAAAGCCATTCTTTTTGTTTAAGACGGTCCTGTATGCGCCCAAGACATTCAAGACTTGGTAAGATTTTAGTCGACTTACGACCTTTAAGAGCTTTTTTAAGAAGTTCGGCTGAAATAAATTCACTTTCAAATGTAATAACATCGCAGATGAGCATGAGCTTACGAATATCTTTAATTGATTGATTTGAGCTGATGCTGCTCTTAATCCAACTATTAGCGATTTGCACAGCCGGATCTGAGAGTTTTTCGGCCAATACAACAGTGCTCAACCCCATTTGGTGGGCTTTTAAGACCAACATACGCGCTAATTGGCCACCACCTAAGATACCTATGGTTTTTTTATGTATCGACATAGTTACACTTATAATATTTCATATCTGATTCTCTATAATATTTCATATTATTTGATTCAATACTTTTATTTATAAAAAATAAAGAGTAAAAGCTTTTTATGGGCTTTTTATGCGCAATGTGAATGAATTAAATTTTCCTCTTTGTCTGGCACCGATGGTGGGGCTGACTCATGTGGCTTTAAGGCGCCTCATCAGCGACTATATGCCACTTAATGCTACAACTCACTGGCCAACAGAAATGCTTAATTCAAGGCGTGTACCCGGCGAAAACTTAAAAACCACTCCGGAAACTCTAAGAAGACCAGAAGAAAATAATTTAGTGCCACAGATTTTAGGAAACGAGGCCATACCGATAGAAAAATCAGTGATTCGCTTGGTAAACGAGTGGGGAGCCTCTGGAATTGATATCAATATGGGCTGTCCTGTGCAAAAAGCTTTAAAGCATAATTATGGAGTTTCGTTGATGGGAGACTCCGATTACGCCGCAAGTGTTGTGGAAATAACAAAAAAATATTCCAGCGTTCCGGTGTCAGTTAAGTTAAGAGCGGTCGGAAGTGAAAAATCAATTCCTGAATTGATTAAATTTGTACAGAAATTAGTTGATGCGGGCGCTGATTGGATTACTTTGCATCCGCGCACGGCTGAACAAAAACGTAAGGGCTCAGCTAATTGGCTACAAATCACTGAACTGAAAAAGCAGGTGAAGATTCCGATTATCGGTAATGGTGATATTCAGACCTATCAAGATGTTCTGCAGATGTTAAATGAAACTAAGGCCGACAAAGCCATGGCTGGGCGTGCGCTAGCTGCAAGGCCCTGGATGATGTGGCAACTCGGGGAGCAACTTGGATTTGAGGCTCCGATTGGTTATGAAAATAAAAAAGCTCCACAAACCCCTGAGGAAGAGGGAGCTGAGTATGGAAAGTGTTTGTTGAAGTTTATTGATTACTGCGAGGAGAGCTTTATGCAAGATGCTTTTGCCACAGAATCTCTAACTTTGCGTAAAATTCAATTTTATATTCGCACAACGCACGTTTGGCTGGAGTTCGGTCATGCGTTGATGGCTAAAACCAGTCGTGCAAATTCATTGGTGGACTTAAGGATTTCAGTGTTAGAGTTTTTTTCACAAGAACAACGAATGAATTTAAAAACAGAGTTAAGACAGTGAGGATTTATGAATGGTGAGGTTTTATGAACGGTAAAAAATTTGTAATGTATTTTTTAGCTGCAGTAGCTTTAACGGGAGCGGGTATGGGACTTTGGATTAAGCAGGCTTTTGATACACGTCCTAAAGTAGATATTACTGAGCCAGCTATTAAGGCAACTGCAGAACAAGCAGTGGAACCAGCTGTAGAGCCGCCGAAGCAGTAATAAATTTATTTAAATATTTTTTCAAAAGACCTTCTGTCCCGATGTTGGGTGTTGGTTCGGGGTGTCAATTTCACTGTGTTTCGTTAGACCAATTTCATTATTTTTTATAATATCAATATCATTATTCTTCATAATATCAATTTCATTATGTATATTTTCAGTTTTGCTTATATAACGTCGAACATTTGTAACAATACGCTGACTTTGTGTTTCAGAAAACTTTAGCCCTTGAATACAAAATCCTTTTAAGGATTTATAACCAAAACGTACATAAAATCTTTTTTGATCTATTTCATATAATAAGAGTACCAATTTTTTTTCAAGTTCTTGAATTTGATCAGAGGCCTCTGTGGCGCGCAACAGACTGTCGCGAACAACTTTGGGGTGAGTATAAAAATGCCGAGGCTTAGTCATAAATTTGTAGCTATGCAAATATTGAACTGAGGTGTCAGGTACCTTTTTGAAGTGCCAGCTACCTAGGACATCCGAATTTCGGATGCTGCTATATGCCGACAGTCAACATCGGGAGAAAGGCCAGAGAGGTTAGTATTAAATGAAACCAGCAAAAGAAAGACAGTAAAAAAAACAATAAAAACTTACGAGCCCATCACCATGGCATCTAATTTGCCTTCTTCATCGAGGGCTTTTAGATCGTTGTAGCCACCAATCATAGTGTCGTTGATAAATATCATGGGAACGGTTTGCCAACCGGTTTTTTGTTTCCAAGCGAGTAATTCATCTAAATTATTTGTTAAATCGATGATTTCGACCTGATATCCCTTATTGTTAAAAAAATTGATGGCGCGATCACAAAACGGACATGGAATTTTTTTAATCAACTTTATTTTTGCAGTTTGTTTCATTTTCAACCTCAATATATTAAGTACTATTAATTTTTAAAACCTAATTAATTTTAATTTAGCGACAATATATTAGCAAGTTGTTCTTTGAATTCAGCAGGTTTGGTAATTACTTTTAACTGCTCAAAATGCTCTGTGAATTCAGGAGAGCCAAAAGATAATTGCTTAAGCCAATTTTTAGTTCGAGCAACTGCGAAAGAGGCACTTACGTATGCCGTGCTGGCCTCAAAAAATTGCGGAAGCAGAGGCTTAATTTCTTGATAAGCCGATTTTTGGTCAGTCGATTTTTGAATGCCATCCGTAATAGTTTTAGCGTGCGAAGCGTCAGCCGAAGCTTTTACTTTTTGAAAAAGAAAGGGATCTCTTAAGGCACCACGGCCAATCATATAGTGGCCTGTATTAGCTATGGAGTCACATTTTTCAAAATCTTCCAGAGTCCAGATTTCTCCGTTAGTGACAATTTTAATTTTGGTAGCTTCTTTGATTTTTACAATCCACTCCCAGTAAGCGGGCGGTTTGTAGCCATCGGTTTTGGTGCGGCAGTGTACGGTTAACCAGTCAGCGCCAGCCGCCTCAATGGCCTGAGCATTGGCAATGCAGGCGGTAGGCTTATCAAAGCCTAGGCGAATTTTTGCAGTGACGGGCGTTGATTTTGGTACAGCGTCGCGCACAGCTTTTACAATATTATAAAGCCGATCTGTATATTGTAACAAACTAGCTCCACCATCGTGGCGGTTAACAGTTTTAGCTGGGCAGCCAAAATTAAGATCTACCCCCAAAGCGCCTAGCTCTTGCGCTCGAACAGCATTGGCCACCAAGGGGCCCACTTTGCCTCCCAGAAGTTGTACAAAAACTGGAACTCCGCTGCGAGTTTTAGAATTAGTTAAAAGTTCCGGACAATTTTTATAAAAGATCGTATCCGAGTGCAAATTGTCGGTGACTCTTAAAAATTCAGTGGTGCATTGATCAATGCCGCCGATTGAGGTCAGCAAATCGCGCATCGCCCAGTCGGTTACGCCCTCCATTGGAGCTAAAAAAAGCTGGGGAGAGGTTTTTGTCATTTAGTGGTTTTAACACTGAGTTGCTGAATATACTCAAAGTCTTTAGGTGATACTGGTTGAATCGAAAGTCTTGAGCCTTTTTGAATCACGACCATCTCTGACAAATTTTTATCGTTTTTGATATCTTCAAGTGAGATAAAGTTATTAAATTTTGTTACGAATTTGACTTCGGTGCAAAACCATATTGGTTTTTCTTGAGTCGCTTTGGGGTCAAAATATTCTGATTTTTTATTAAATTGTGTGGGGTCGGGCACAGCTGTTTTATTGACTGTGGCAAGCCCAGCTACGCCTGAGGGTTTTGAACTTGAGTGATAAAATATCACACTGTCTCCGACCTGCATTTCTTTCATATAGTTACGAGCCTGATAATTGCGCACGCCTTCCCATAGCGTGGTTTTATTTTTTTTAAGATCGTCAATTGAAAATACATCGGGTTCGGTTTTCATAAGCCAGCATTTAGAAGTTTTTTGGGCTTTATATAAATTATTATTTGAGCTCAAGTGATTTTCTCCTTAACTTAACAATTAAGATTTTGTTAGGATATAGTATGAAAAAAACCCAAAGTAAATCGCAAAGCAAGGCTCAAAAACAACAGGGAGAAGCTTATGTATTTATTACTGGAGCCTCATCGGGAATAGGGGCGGCAACCGCTCTTGAATTATCCAAAAAAAAAGAGAGTCTAATTTTGACGGCAAGACGTTTAGAGCGTTTAAATAAACTTCAAAAGCAATGTATTCAGCTGGGTGCAAAAAACGTCTTAATATATAAACTAGATGTTCAAAATAAAAATGATGTTGCAAGGCTTGCTCAAGATTTAGAGAAGAAAAAAATACAAATTAATGTGCTTGTTAACTGTGCGGGAGTGGCGAAAGGGGTCGAGCTTTTTCAAAATTCAAAGGGAGCTGACTCTGATGAAATGATCGACACCAATGTTAAGGCATTATTGAATATAACGCGTGAGCTGCTACCTAATTTGATTCGTAACAGAGGGCATATTCTCAACTTAGGTTCAGTGGCCGGGCACTTGGTTTACGAGGGCGGTACCGTTTATTGTGCTACCAAATTTGCGGTTCGGGCCATTAGTGATGGGCTTCGTATGGACCTTAAGGGAACGGGTGTGCGTGTGACCAATATTGAACCTGGTATGGTCAATACTGAGTTCTCGCTGGTTCGCCTAGGAAATCAGCAAAAAGCTGACGCTGTTTACTCGGATATGATGCCGCTAACAGCTATGGATATTGCGAACTGCATTTTGTGGTGTTTGAGCCAGCCGCCTCATGTTAATATAAGTGAACTTATGATTTATCCGACAGATCAGGCCAGCGTTGGCCAAGTTGTTCGTGGTGAAAAAAGTATTAAGAATCTAAGATAGAATTTTATGTTGGAGTAAATAATGTCTCTAGTTCCGCCTAATAGCCAAGAGTCACAATTTAGAATTGAAAAAGACACCATGGGTGAAGTTAAAGTTCCAGCAATGGCACTCTGGGGAGCGCAAACTCAAAGATCTACTGAAAATTTTAAAATTGGTGGAGATAAATTTCCTCGTGAAATGATCAAAGCTTTGGGAATTTTAAAAAAGTGCGCGGCCAAAACCAATACAGAGTTAGGCCTTCTAGATAAAAAAAAATCTGAATTTATTATTAAAGCAGCCGATGAGGTTATTAATGGAATGCTGGATCAGCATTTTCCGCTAGTCGTCTGGCAAACAGGTTCTGGAACTCAAACCAATATGAATGCCAACGAGGTTATTGCCAACCGTGCAATGACAATGCAGAACTTAGCACTTCCCAATAAAGAAATTCACCCGAACGATGATGTGAAC
>ERZ1292633.1532-Hain-H41-02um-R1-1532-length-24861-cov-6_pt2 | contig 24244 bp, 14 predicted proteins | sample MGYA00564406_ERZ1292633 | MGnify/ENA primary metagenome ERZ1292633 (study PRJEB36523, sample SAMEA6512639) | groundwater metagenome | collected 2019-01-08 | study: AquaDiva: Metagenomics assemblies of 32 groundwater samples | reverse complement strand
CCGGCGGAGGAGCAGCTGGTGCCGGTGGCGCCTTCGCTGCCGGCGGTGGTGGCGGTGCGGCGGCCGGCGGAGGAGCAGCTGGTGCCGGTGGCGCCTTCGCTGCCGGCGGTGGCGCGGGGGCCGGCGGAGGAGCAGTAGCTGCTGATGCGGGCGCTGACGGGGTCGCAGCTGGTGCTGGTGGCGCCTTCGCGGCCGGCGGTGGCGGCGCGGATGCTGGCGGGGGCGCAGCTGGTGCCGGTGCAGGTGGCGCCTTCACGGCCGGTGGTGGGGGCGGCACTCTTGCGGCAGGTGGCGGAGGAGCAGCTGGTGCCGGTGGCGCCTTCGCTGCCGGCGGTGGCGCGGGGGCCGGCGGAGGAGCAGTAGCTGCTGATGCGGGCGCTGACGGGGTCGCAGCTGGTGCTGGTGGCGCCTTCGCGGCCGGCGGTGGCGGCGCGGATGCTGGCGGGGGCGCAGCTGGTGCCGGTGCAGGTGGCGCCTTCACGGCCGGTGGTGGGGGCGGCACTCTTGCGGCAGGTGGCGGAGGAGGAGGAGGAGGCAAGCCCCTTGGAGGGGGCGGGGCAAGGCCTGCCGTGACCAGCGGGTTCTCCATGCGGATGCGGCTGGGCTGCTGGCACAGGACTAGCACTGGTAAGGAAGGAAGGGAAAGCACCAAACGTGACCGTCATCTGGATTTGCCGCGGGGGGTTTGATCGGAACTGAACGAGGGACGAATGCTGCGTCACAGGAGGCATCAGGCAGCGTGTGGCACCGACCCAAAGAAACGAGCCGAGCGGGAGAGAGGGGGAGACAACCGAAGAGTGAAAGACAGAGGGGGAAAAAATGGAAATCGGGGGGCGTTACGCAACGGGCGATGACATGACCCAGGTGGCTAAAATGGATGGCACGGCGCCACTCGCGTCGATGGCAGTGACTCGCGAGCGCTGAACGATGAAGACGACGTTGGCATCGCCACCCTCGCAGGCGACCGCTCCAGCGGCGGCGACCGCACCACCACGTGCACGGAGCCGCGCAAACAACGGGACAAGCGTGGTGGGTGACGCTGCCGCGCGGCACCACTGCACGGATAGCACCGGGTCGTGGCGGCCGCCCGTAGGGGGCAGCGGCAGACTCCAACGTTCGTTCGTGGCCACCAGCTTGAAGGACGATTCGACTGCCTCCGCGTCGAAGAGTGAAACAGTTACAGTGTCTGCGACGGTGCTCGCCAACACCACGTGTTTGCCCCGCGCAGCCGAGACGCACGGCGGTGGTGTATATGACACAGCCGTCCAGTCGGCGAACCGGCGATACTCCCCGACAACGTGCTGCTTGACCATGAGCTGCCTCATGGCCGCTGCCTCGTCGACGGTGGGTACGGTGCGACACTTCGTGCCCGCCGTGATGATCTTCAGAAGCGACGCAACCGAAATTCCTTTCAGCACTTTCGGGTGGCAACTCCCGACGATGACGATGGGTTCTTCCACCTCCCCCATCCCCTCCCCCTGGCGCCGAGCGACGGCGCCGAGCGTGACAGGGGTCCCCGCCGGCAACGGACATAGGGCAACCTCCACTCCATGTGCCGCGTCGTGCACGAAGGCCTCTGCGTCGATCCTGATGATCTCTGACTCATCGCGTGACGAACAGCTGCCGTCGCTGGGTGTGAAACGAGCCACTAACACCCAGTCGCAGCGCTCGACCGTCGCGGCGACGACGCGGCCAACGATGTCGAGCGACGTCTTGGGGGCGACCGACTTGTCGCTGATGCGGCCGGACTGAGGGGTGGACGCGACCTCTTGCCGCATGGCGAATGCCTTCTCGAGGATCACCTTTGCCAGCACGGATGCCTCCTCAGACTCTTCGTTGATGTGCACGACGAGTAAGGTCGCGCTCACCGGTTGGGCCGCGCTGCTTGGGCCCAGCAGGAAGGCCACGTTCACGCCGCCGTCGACATCCGATGCAGCCGCCATGGCCTCTGGCTTGTCGCCGGGTCCGATGATGCGGCCGAGGTCGACCGCGGCGACGAGCGCGGCGGTCTTCTTGCCGCCTGCGGCGCAGGCAGGGTCGATGAGGGACAAGACGAACGGACCCTCCTCAGCGGCGACAGTGCTACTACCCCTTCCGCGACGCAGCGTCACGACGCGTGGGCTGCCCTTGATGATGGCCGTTGCTTCGATGTCCTCCCCGATTCTCCGTGGCTGGAAGTTGTGATAGATAGGCTGCGCCTCCACGCTACTCGTGGCCGCGCCCCCCTGGCCGGGCCGGGCGACGCCGTCTGGGTTTTGAGGCGAGATCCGCTGCTCTGCAAGCGAGAGGATGTCGATGGCGGTGGTGGCGACCCCGGCATCGAGGATGAGACATCCAACCTCGGTCAATTTCGCGTCGCGGATGCCAGATAGCCGCGGGTTGAAGGTAAACTCGTTCACTGCCGCCGATTTTTCAATGGAACCTCGGAACATCGCTTCTTGTTGACGAAGAGAGAGAGAGAGAGATAGCTTTTTTGGCGGTGCGTGAACGAAACGCGTGCAACAAAAAATTAAAAAAACGATTCGTTTGGTTTTTTCAAACAAGCAGTCGTGCACAAATCGGAAAAAAAAGCGTCTCGTCGCTCTCCTTCACGTGTTTTTCTCCGCATTTTTCCCGAGGCATCAATCCCGCCCATATGATGGTAGGGGGTGTTTCGTCAGAAGGGAACTTCCTTGAAATATGTGGGGTGGGGCCCATCCCCAGTGTGTGTGTGGCATCGCTTGCCGATGGTGGGGCCACCGTGCGTGTGTGATATGTGTGGCCTCGCCGCTCTGGCGCCCGGCAGCGTTAAGCAATGCTCCACCGAAAACATTCACGGAGCAGCACCGAAGGCTCCGCCTTCCTCGGCACCTTGTTGACGAGCACGGCCACGACGCAACGGCGCATGGCAATGTACAGCACCGCGAGGTCGTCGTGTCCCGAGAGGTAGGCCTCATCCTCCGTGAGCGTCACCTGTGTGGTGATGTCGGATGGCTGCGCGGACCAGCAGAGGTCGGTCACCGCATCCGGACCTTCACCCGACACTGCAAGCTGTAAGGACGCGTACGGCATCGGCGTCGCTGGCGGCGACTGCAGTGGGAGTGGCGGTGTGAAGAACAGCTGCAACCGGTGGGTCATCGCCGCCGGTTCGGAAACGGTGGCGACGAGGCGAAATCCGCCGCCGCTGCGGCTGAGCAGTTGGCTGTCGTGGCTGTGGTGCGGTGTCGGCGTGAACACGGCATGACGGCACGACTCGGCTTCGAAGAAAGGCTGCAAATTGCGCCAATCGCTGTACCGGCGACATTCAATCGATTTCGGTGCCGTTCCCTCCCCACCGGCAACGACGTTCTTCGTCGTCGTCGTTGCCGGCGAGGTGGAGGGAGGGGGACTGGCGGCAGCGGCAGCGTCAGCGATCTGCGTGAGGGTTTCCGGAATGGACACCACATGCACCGCCTTCGGATGGCTCGACGCGATGGCGACCACATCGCTTGAGAGGCTTGGCACGCCCATCGGCTTCGCCGCGTGACGCAATACGACCGCCGAAAGGGCCGCGCTGCCGCCGTCTTCTGGGTGGAGCGGGCACGCCCACAATCCCTCCGCTCCTGCCTCAGCCCCTTTCCGTGGCGGCAGGACGTTGGACATGCGCAACGTCGACCGACGCGGCGGCGGTAGCGGAGCCACGGCGGCAGCGCGACTAGCCGCAACGGAGACGAGCAGCAGCGACGAACCATCATACCGCAACAACGCGTCCCGATTGATGACGGTAAGGGCGCTGCCCCAGTGGAGCGGCGGCGGCGAGTCCTTCCGGGAGGCAGATCCCGGCGGGGCCGAGTCGTCGGCGTCGTCGTGATGCCTGCTGCTTCGGTCGAAAAGGAGGGTGTGCAGGTGATGCGGCGGCGGCGGGCTTCCAACGGCAGCGTAGGACCGCCTGTCAGCGCCGGACGGTGGCGCCAAAGGGAAGCAGAAAATGTCGATGCGCTCCGGTGTCCATTCCGTCGTGCGGCGCCGCAGAAGCCACACGAGGACATCGTCGTTCGGGCCGTCAATGACCACAGCGGCGGCTAGTTCCGACGACGTCCCGCCATCGACGGGTAGCAAATCTGCCGGCAGCGACAGGGAGGCCTCTTCGGTCACGCCCCGGAGGACGGCGGCATCGCCGGAAGGAACGCGCGTATTGATGAGCCGGAGCACGCCCTCTTTGGAGGCGACCACCACGCGTCCCCCACGGTGGTGATGGCTGTCCGGTGCCGAGACCAAGCAGCTCAAGCCGCCGTTGGCGACGCGGCGCGCCTCCGATGCGGTGAATCTCGCAGGGGGCGCCGTCGTGGAGGCAACTTGGGTGCCTGGCTCTCCTTCACAAACAGCCACGGCGGCTGGCAAACTAGCGATGTTGGCCGCGTGGCCATCGGCGAGAAGCAGCACGTCCCCGCTCGCGTTCACGCGCACGCTGGTCACCAGCGGGAGACACGACCGCAGGGGGGCGACGGAGCCTCGGACAGCGGACGGAGCGGCGAACATCGTCTCAAAGAGTCCAACGAGAACTGCGCCGCGCCAAACCGACAGATGTATGAGGTACGAGCGACCACTAACCGAAAATCTTTTGTGATTGTGGTCACGACAAGACATCCAAAAGCCACCTGAACAAGGAACACATTGCATCAAATTTAACTTGTTCCATTTTCCCACGTTTGAGTATGTTGGTGCGAACGAAACAGAGCGGCGGACGTCGCGCCGTCGAGGCATCTCAAAAAGAGGGAGCAAATAGCGATAGATCATGTGGCACCACTCGGTGCGAAGGGGAGCGGGGAAACCTCCTCTTTGGTCACGCACGCACGCTGACGGACCACTCCCCACCACCGCAGCCAAAAGGCAGGGTCCACCGCTTGCCGTCATTCGAGGTTCCAGCGGAAGTATTCTCGAAGGGTGCGAGGTTCGTCGAGGTTGACGAGCACGGCCACGACGCACCGGCGCATCGCTACGTAGAGGAGCATCACGCGACCGCTGGTCAACGCTCGCTGCTCATCTTCGCCCGCGGTGTGGTGGATGACGTCGGCGGGGTTCGCTGCCCAGTTCACGTCCAGGACGGCGTCTGGCTTGCCGTCCGAGGACGACTTCAGATACAGGGCGGCGGCTTGATTGGAATAGAGGCTCCCAGTGCAGGTTTTGTCGACGAGGAAAATCTGAAGCAAGTGAGTATTGTCAACCGGCACCTCCACGCTGGCGAGCACGCTGCGAACGGTGCTGTCGCCACTAGGGACGAGGCGAACGGCGTGTCGACACGGGGCCACTTTCTTTCCCAAAAAAGGGACCGCTTTCAAGGCACCGCTGACGTCGTTGTAGCGGCGGCACTGCATCGACACGGGTAGCACCCCCTCCTCGGCTGCCCCAACCCCGCCCCGTGCCGATAGCTCCGCGCGCAGCTTCGACAGGGTGTACACGTGCACGACTTTTGGCTCACTGGACGCGATAGCTAAATGATCGGCGGCCATGCTAGGCTCCCCAACGGGTTTGTCGTGACGAAACAGCAGCGCCTCGACGGCAACCCCGTCGCGTGAGACGCCGGCGGCACTCGTCGTTTCTTCCTCCTCGTCCTGCTGCCTCGGCTGCGGCAGCGCGTAGACACGAACACGGTCGGGTCGAGGCGGCACCGGCCACCGGCTGGTCGTCACGTCGATTGTCGTCGTGATCCGCTCAACCCCCTCCGACGATGGTTGACGAGGAGGAGGGACCGGCGCGTCCACATCGCCGTCATTGTCTTGCTCATCCCCCCCTCCTGCACGGCGGGGGGGATCTCTTCTCGTCGGCGCGGCGCATCTCAGAAGGAGCAGCACCGTGTGATCGTCGCACCGGAGGGCGGCGGCGTCTTCGGAAGCCACGAGACCGTTTCCCCACCAGGTCTTCGCCTCGACCGCCTTTCGCGACGACGACGACGACGGGCATGGGTCGTCGACGATCGGGGTGGCGTCGTTGACAACATCAATCCGTTGCACGCGCGCGAGATGTGACACAGCGCCCTCCGCCGATACGTCCGCCCGGAACAAGTGCACCACAAACCGCGTTGCCGCGTCTCCGTCGCGGCCATCTCCACGGCAGGGGATGCGGTTGCCCCCACGAGGGGTCGCCAGCAGCCAAATCCACAGCGCCATGCCTTCGGTGGGTCGAGGGGACGTCGCTGCGGCGATATCAGTGATGGTGAAGCCTTCAGTCAGCGTTTCCGTCGCTCCCAAAATGTCTGACGGCAGTTTCAGGGAAGCGACGGCACTCACACCGCGAAGGGGATGGGGCGGGACGTCCGTTCTCAGGACCAAGACGTGGCCATCTTGACAGACGACGGCAACATGGTCGAAACCGGCGACGAAAGCAGCCACGCCGTTCTTGACGACGCGACGTGACTGTGCAGAGTGGAAGGCTCGCGCGAACGTCCCCCGAGAAGCGTCCGGGGAAGGCTGATCCGCCACCGCCGACAGGTTCGCGACCGTGGCGGCGTGCCTGCCTGCTTCCATGAGGACGTCACCTGAGGGGGACACCTTCACATGGGTGACGTCCGGCAGCCCCGAGGGCAGCGCGGCCGCCGTGCGGCCTGGCGAGGCGGCGGCTGCTGCCATGTTGGCCGTCGAAACGACTCGATGGGAACAAACCGTAAGTAAATCTGAAATGCCACGCGCAGGGGGAGGAAAGGGGGGAGAGACGGGGGGCCACCCCTTCCGCTCACCCAATCACATGCGTGACGGGCTTCCAGGCCCCCCCTGACAGGGAGATCGGATAAACGAAACAGAGAACACGTAGGCCACTCTCGATCCGATCTTCGACCAAGACGACTCTCCTTCACGTCCCACCGTCAGACTAGGCAAACAGTTCGTCGAGCACGTCACGAGGCGGAGCCGCGGCGACGGCCACGAGGCTCACGGAGGGCGCGACTGCGGCAGAAGTATCCCGCCGGACGCCACTGTCGCTAGTAGTCAGAAAGGCGTTGGCCTCTCGGGCCGGTGGGTCCGCGCTGCCCGGCAGGAACGCAGATAGATCCGTCACTGCCCGGAGGCGTTGCTCGCGGCTCGCCATGCTCTGAGAGGGATTGGTCGGGGTGCCACTCGTCGTCTCCTGGGCGCTGTCATTGCCATTGGAAACCTCCCCCGCGGCTGCGGGGATGGGTCTATGTGGTCGCCCATCCCCGCTCGCGTCGCTGTTCCGCGTCGTCGTGGTGGTGACAATTGCGGCCGCCGCCGGGGGGGCCTGCGGCGCCAGTTGCGGCTGCTGCATTTGCGGCTGGATCAGTTGATGGTATTGCGCGAATCGGGCGAACACGTCGAGCGAGAGGCGAGACGCCGGGGGCACCGTCGGACCCATCGGCGACAATGGAGCACGGCAGGCTGCCCCCCCTCCCTGTGCGGCACAGCGAGTGCTTTGCTCCCTCGCAGCTCGATGCACCGGCGGCGACAGCATGGCGGTGAAGCCGTCACCAAATTGGAACGGCCCCGCCAACGGAGCGGAGGACGATGAAGAGGTGGAAGGGTGGCCCAGGGAAGGGGCGCCGCCACCTCCCGATGGGTCATCGAAGGAGGTGCTGCTGCCCACGTCACCGCGCCGGCTGTTGGAAACCCCCGATGTTCGGTCCCCCGATGTTCGGTCCGCGCCAAGGGCGTTCACCGTGACGGCGGTCAGCCTCGCCGTCACGGATTTGAACCAAGCTGGCCCGCCAGCCGTCGTCGCCGCGGCCTCGCCGCCCAACGCATCGCCGTTCAGCCACGTCGCGCCGGCTCCGGTGGATCCCCCGGCGGCCGCGGACGTCGCCATCGACGCTCGTGTGGTCGAGGACGCGTTGCGGACCGCATCCTTCGCTCGTGAGAAGACGCTGCCCAGCTTACCCAATGCCGAGGTCTGCACGCTGTACAGCTCTCGCGCACCCGCCACATCGGTAGCGTAAAGGCCGGGCGCGTGCCGCACGCACAGCTCCACGAATAGGGACAAGCTCAAGATGCCCATCGCGTCTACGGGTGGAGCGACACCGCTCGAGGAGGGGGGCTCGCCGCCGCCCGAGTGCCGGATGACCCGGAGCTGCGAGGGGCCACCGACGTTTTCCACGGTGAGCAGTCTATCTCGCCATTCAAGCCACAGTGGGCAGCTGGGCAGATAACGCATCAACTCGCTGGCGGCACTCGGGCCAGCAGGGCAGTCTGCGAGCTGTTTGGCGAGGAATGCGGTTGGCTCCAGCCGGCGCCGCGATGCGCTGGCGACAAAAGACTGTGCTGTGGGTCCCGTGAGATACATTTGTGTCGCGGGCAAGGAGGAGCCACCGGTGAGAGGTGTTCCCGCGGGGGGCTGCACGCCGCGGCGGTACTCCCCGACGAGGTGCCGCACGTAATAGTCGGCAAAAGCGAGAATCACATCGCGCTGATCGGCTGGCGGCAGTCGCCTCGAACGAACGGAGATGCCGCCGCCGAGGGCGTGCGTCACGAATGACGGTGCGACTCTCAACAGCACGTCCTTGACGGAAAGCAGAGGGCCAAGGGTCACCGGGCGCCGTATGCCTGCAGTGGCGCTACTCGCCAGTGCGATGCAACTCGCGGGAGGCATTGGCTGCGAGAGGGCCGTTGGCGGCAGTCGGCCGCTGAGGAGCCACAGACCTGGCGGGCTTTGCATCAAGACGTTCGCGAGGGACTCTTCGGTGACGCCGATCACGCTCGATGCAAGACTACTGCCACCTTCGTGAACGTTCTGCGCGGTAAGGGGAGGCACGAGGATCCCCTCCATCACAGATAAGCCCACCCTTGAGGCGGGCAGCGCGGTGATCAAGCTGAACCCACCGCCAGCGGTGCCCCCTACGGCGACGGTGGCGGTTTGATCGCACCGGAACGGATAAAGAAGTAGAGCGGCCAACGCGGTGGTCAGCCGGGAAACCCGGGCCAACGTTTCCGCCACCACGACGACGCGGCCCTGCTGCAGCAAAATGGAGAGCACGGTGTGCAATGTGGCGTAGTCCCACGTGGCGCAGAGCTCTCCGAGAAACGCGTCGGCAGAGGGCACCAAGACACTCGCGGACGACCAGCGCCCCCCAACGGCAGGCGGTCGCGGCGACCGGTTGGTCACGGCCCAGCAATTTACGTTCAGCCAAGCCACCGCGTCATCCGTCGTGCCTCCGCCGTTGCTCCCTCCCCCTCTCGGGGCTGAGGGCCCAAAGCGATCTCGGAGACTCGTCAGCACGGTGTCCTCCGCCACGGGGGAGCTGCCAGCCGCCACGATGCGCAATAAAGAGGACCACGCCTCCGAAGGGCGGCCCCCCTCGGCACTGCCACCAGCGGCCATAGTCGACAACAAGAACGACGTGTAAAACTGAAACAGCGGCTGGGAGACGAGCAAGCAGAAGGCCACGGGCACGACGGCCGCCGTCGCGTCCGTCGTCGATCGTGACGCCACGCCAACGTCGTCCCTGACCAAGGCGTACCGCTCCAGCACGCTCTCGACTGTCCGCACGGGCGGTGGCTGGGCGTCGGGCGGCGTGGCGGTCAGGTCGCATTGGTCCACGCTGCGCCTGGTTGGCGGGAGGGGCAACACGAGTAGCCAGGACAGCCCTCCGTCCCCCCCCTTGGCCGCCGGGTGAGAATGGACGGCCCCCATGGCGGTCGCCGCCGCCGCCGCTGTCCCCACGGCTCGGGGATACGCCGCGACGGTGCCGTCGGCGGCTGTGATGTTGCAGACGATGACGTCGCTGAAACTCGAGGCGGAGGGGTCACCGCCGTTGACGGCGGAGGCCGTGACGGTGGCCACGCTGCCGGCGACCAAATCGAACGCAACGTGCGTCAGGGTGGGCAGCAGGCCGTCCACCCCAGCCACCGCCGGCGTCACGTAGGCGTGCAGGTCAACGCTGCGCGCCGAGGGAGGCGGCAAGGGAGCGCGAATGACGCCAGTGGGGGTGGCTTCTACCGTTGCCCAAACGCGGAACGCGGCGGTTACGAATGGCACTGACATTGTGGATCCAATAAATAATAATGGATGTTTGACCTTTCCTGAAGAGACAACTTGAAGAGGCAACTTGTTTTTCGTCCACACGTCATTGTGTCGTCACCTTCCATGATGGGCCGATTCGAATAGGCAGGAGGGGACTGATGAAACTACAGCAAACAGTGATGACGACGTTGGGCCTTTCGTTTTCGCCGTTCGTTGGGCGCTTTTTGAACGCTCGTTGCCCACCGGACTTTCCCCATGATCCTGGAGCCCCCACACTACCCACCATCGAATAGACACGCTCCCTCGTACGCGGATTGCATCGCCTCGTCGATCTGCCGCTCCAGCGCGGAGGTCTCGGCGCTGTCGCGTTCCTTGGCGACGGTCGCGCAGGCCATGAGCACCAGCGTGCACAGGTTGACGTGGAGGGCCTGCCGGCCATGCATCAGGGCGCCCCGGCCGCGCCCCGTCGTCGAGACAGTGGGAAAGGAGGCCCGCCGTGGCGAATGGTCGACCCTTGCGCGGTCGTCGTCATCGGCACCTTGCGACGAGGAGACGGCCGCTCGGGCACGTTGCGGGTCATCGCCGGAAGGAGGGCTTCCCCGTTCGCCGCTGCTATCGTCCACGACGACGCCGTGGCGCGCCAAGCACCACTGCGAGGCACGGATCGCGCAAAGCCGCTCAAACTGAGCGGTCAACAAAGCCGAATGCAGCACCGTCGCCCGCTTCTCCTGCACCATGGCCACAAGGCGAGGTGTTTCGTCCGCCTCCGCCAAGCGGCGGGCGGGAGCCTCGGCGTCGTCGCCCTCCGTTTGGCGTCCTGGCCCGTTTCTCCCCTCGGCGGCCTTTCTGCTGTTCGACGCCGCACCGTCGACCATCGGCGGCTCGGGACCGTGCAGCATCGTGAATCGCCGCCTCGACGGCACTCGGCTGCGAAGCGACAATTCCGATGGCGCGGGGGAATTGGGGGAGGACACGTTCGCGACGAGAAGGGCGCGTTGCACTTCGTCGTCGGTGAGCGGGGGCTCCGGGCCATACTTTTCCACCATCGCGAGCAGCAAGTCGGCCTCCATGCCTCGGTAGCGCACCAGCGACTCGTCGAGCAGATGCCGCCGCTGGGGGCAGTACGCAAGGTAGATGCGGTCCATGCGGTCGCGGACGGGCAACCGATCGAGCACGGCCTGCGGTGACGGCAAGGCGGCGATGCCGCCGTCAGAAGGATCTGGCAGTTTGCCATGCCGTGCTGATAGCGGAGAGGGACCGCCCGTCGTGTCAGTGGCCGGCGCCCGATATGGGGGTAAATCTGCCGGCGATACCACCGCCGCCGGCGACCGGGGCAGGCCGGCAGCGGTAGCCGTGATGCTACCCCGCCGCGACGACGCCCGTTGACGGCGAGCCGTGGCGGCGGACCGCTCGCACGCGGATACGCGAACCACCGCGGAGGCGACCGCTGTGAGAACGGCGTCGTCGCGTTCGCCTTCTGACGTCGTGACGGCCTGCCCATCACCGCGTCTGCCCAGGAGGGTGCCTAAGTCGTCGCCGCGCAGAGGCCGATACAAGACCGTCACAACGTTGGCCCCACCCCCAACCCGTGCGGGCGACGGGACGACCGCGGACCTCACGCGGCGCACGAGATTGACGAGATCGCGGCAAGCATCACGACCCTCCCCAGGGGTCGCCGGCACCTGCAGCACCACATTGCGCCCCCCTCTACAGTGCAACGCCACGGCGCGCGCACCGAAGCGACACGGCGCCCCAGATGCCTCGGTATCGGCAATCTCTTCCTGACTGCTGGGGGCGGTGAATGTGGTCAGTCCATAGAAATGCTGCGGATTGCCGAGGTCGATCGCGTGTGTGACTCGGCCCCACCGGGAAGCCACGTCGGGGCCCTTTGGTTCGCGTGGCTCGACGAGGTACAGGACGGCTCGAGAGGACACTAACAGGCCGCGCGGGACGGAAACGGCGCCGACGCCGTGACGTCCGAGGAAGCCGAGGGCTCTGGACGTAATGCGCTCGACAGGCATCTCGAGGATGACGTCGGGGCCCTGATCCTGTGGTTCGTCCCGGCCACGCACGGCGGCACCAATCATGACTTGATCGAAAGAGGAGGAGGGGTTTGGATCGGCTCTCTGAGAGCGGCTGTCTGAGATCGAGACGTTGAGCTCAAGGTCGATCCACTTCGTGGGAACGTCAAAGCAGAGCACCACAATAGGGAGAGAGAGAGCGTGAAGGGGAGGTAGGGTCGTTCGACCGGAAGGGACAGTGCACCAACTCCTCGAGTCGATTTGGTGTTTTCTTTTTGTTTAGCTGCTGTGATTTAGACGTTGTGCGAACCTCGGCAGGACGAACGCGGCCTTATGGACGTCGTGGTCGTAGTACTTCAGGTGCTCTGCGACGTCCGCCGACATCGACAGTGGGCTGACGGTCGCAAGCGCCGACGTGACAGCGCCTCTCCCTTCATCAGTATTCTCCCCGGACGCCTTAACGGCGAGGAGGGCGCCGATGCTGCCCGCGGGGTAGCTCGGGATGTAAATCATTGCGTACTTGACCTCGGAGAAGCGCTCCGCCGCACCGCCCGCCGTCGTCGGAAGGGTGCCCACCAGGGTCCGGAGCATCTTCATCATCGACTCGATTAAGTGCATGTGCAGCCAGGCGCTTTCTCCCTGCGCGCACACGACACCACCCGGTTTGAGCACCCTGAGCACGTGGCGGTAGAAATCCTCCCCGAACAGCACCGAGGCCGGTCCCTCAGGATCCGAGGAGTCGATGATCACCACGTCGAACGATGCCGCCGCGGCCGACGCCACATACATGGCGCCATCGCCGACGATGACTTTCGCGCGCGGATCGGCGAAGCCGCAGGCCACCGCCGGGAAAAAACGCTTCGAAGCCTCAATGACGTCGCCGTCGATGTCCACGAGAACGCACTCCCCCACCAATTTGTGCCGAAGCACCTCGCGCAGCACGCCGCCATCCCCGCCGCCAACGATAAGCACCCGAACCACTGGAGCGGCGGGAGCGGCCGACGGCGACGACGACGAGCGGAACGGCGAAGAGAGGAAGGCGCAGACGGGCACGTGCGCCATCATCTCGTGGTAGACAAACTCGTCCTTGTCCGTGAGCTGAATGCAGCCGTCGAGCGTCATCACATGCCCCCAGGGCCCGTCGTTGCGAAAGACGGTGAGGTGCTGGTACGCCGTGCGGACATTGAGGACTTCTTCCGCGCACTTGAGCGACATGCACTGCCCCGGCCACATGCTGCTCTCCTCCCGAAACCACTCCCCCGGCTGCACCGTCGGGAGGCGGGGCGCCGCTGCTGCGGCTCCCTCCGATGGCATCGACGACATTTTTTCCGTTCGATGTCAATAAAGTAAAATACGGTGGAAACACTCTCTTTCGCACTCTCTATCGACTGCACCGCAACGTGCTTCTCCACGCGCCCAGCACGTCCTTGTCCTGGTCCCGGTTGTGAACGTGACGCCTACTTTACAACCACAGTGTTGATTAATTAACTGAATGGTCCTCTCGTTTGTCGTTTGGTGTTGAAAGCTCTTCTGAGCCTACTTATCGCCTCTCTAGGCCCCACACATCCGGCTATCCGGATATCCCCCAAATCACTGACCGCTCTGTGGTTTCACGTCCGCGCCAGTCGCAGCGCCGTCCGCGAACACCAGAAATTTGTCGGTGACCCCCGCCCAATTCAGCGCCGCTAAACTGGTGCAGTCCAGCAGGCAATAATCGCCGACCGTGGCAAGTTGCGTGAGCCCCGTGCAATCTAGCATTGTTAAACGGTGCAGCTGCGAAGCCAATCGTCACCGACCATGGCTAGTTGTGTCAGCCCCGTGCAATCCAGCGCAGTCACAGGGTTCTTCACCGTCACGGGCCCCAGGAGGATAACCAAGCCACAATCGGGGAACACGCTGTTAAATGCGTGGACGCGCGAATAAGGGTGCCTGCGGCGACGACATCCGGGCGTGCCCAGGCTCCGACATCAGCGTGTACGACGACCACTGCGCAGGAGCGGCGGCTGGCGTCTGCCGATGCTGCCTACACGGTGCTCCTGTCCGCTGACGTCCAACGCTGTTAAACTGGTGCAGCCGCGAAGCCAATCGTCACCGACCACTGCTAGTTGTGTCAGCCCCGTGCAATCTTGCATCGTTAAACTGGTGCAGCCCCATAGCCAACAGTGGCCGACCGTGGAAAGTTGCGTGAGCCTTGCGCAATCCAGCATCGTCAAACTAGTACAGCCGTAAAGCCAACCGTGACGGAAGGACAACACCGTGGGCACTCAGAAATTCGTGTTTCCTTTCGGCCGCCGCCGAGTCGTTCTCTTCGCGGCGGGAGGGAACAAAGTCTCAAATGTCCGTCGAACGGGCCGGTGAGTTGAATGCACGCCGTCGAGCGTCAGCGTTGGTGGGTGCCATCTTCGAACGGCCGACCCCCGCCTCGATTGGGAGGGCCAAAAAGGGGACAACTCTCTTTTCCCCCTCCCCTCTGTCGGCGTTTTCAAACCAGAGGGACTTGATCCACCTACCGCAAGGGGGGGCATGCCGTCGTGGACGACGTACCTCCTCCTCCGTTTGTGCGGTTTGGAAATGTTGAAAGTCACCCTTCTGGGCGGTGTGATCGTCCGTCTCTCTACTGACGCAACGCCGCGATGGCGGCGGGCATGTTCAAGGCTGGAAGCCCCATCAGCCGGCGATAGTCGTCCGCGGTAATCAGTCGGTTCCCCTCCGGTGGGACGAACCGTTCTCGTTCATGCCGGAGCACGTCAACGGCGTTTCTCTGCAGCCGCTCCATTTTCTGTCCATAGGCGGCGTCATAGAAGTACGAGGCGCTGAAACCGAAGGGAATCAACGGCCCAAGTAGCTTAGGATTGTGTGTCTTCGCGGCCCCGAGCACGAGGAACGTCGCCATGGTTCCCTGCATGGACACGAGCCACCAAAAGTCATCCCGCATCTTCGCGATTTGCATCGCCAACTGCAACTCGCGCTGCGCCATCGCCATCTCGCGCTGCTTCTCGGTCATGTTGGCGCTCATATTCTTCGCGGCCGTGGCAGCGATATTGCCCATTTTTTGGGAGGTGGCGAAGGACGCACGGAGGAACGACGGTCTTTCTTTGGCCCTGTGCCAGCAAAAAGGGCTGCCGCAACGTCTCGGCCGGTGAGGTTTCCCCAGCTCATATTCGACACCGCACCGAAAGGCCGAATTTGCCACCGAACGTCATACTTTTCCCGTATGGCACGAGGAAATGGAATCAGAACGAACACGAAAAACGTGTGGAGGGGGAAAGCACTCGCGAGATGGCGTAACTCTTCAAGCACAGTAGGACTTAAATCGCCGCGAGTGCGCCCAGCGCGAAGCCGTGGAGGCACGCGTCGACACAGACATCGCCGCCGAGCTGCTGCAAGATGGGTAGTTGCTCCTCCAGCCACTCTGGCAGCCGAACGGTCGGCGGGGCCATTGCTGCCGCCATCGCCGTGGGGGCGGCCTGAAAGGGAGCCACCACGCCGATGGAAAGCAACGGGCGAGTCGGTGCGCCCATGGCCGATGCTACGCGACGGGCGGCGGGATGGGCCACGGCGACAGACTGTCTCACGGTGGCCGCCGTCCCGCCGCCGCCGGTCGTGGTGGCCGACGGCGCCGCGTCGTGCGGGGACGCCGTCACCGTCATGTGGGGCCGCGGCGCAGCCGGCGGCACCTGGGGCGCGACCTCCAGCGGCGAGACAGCGACCACGGGTCGCACGTGTGACGGTGAGCCATCGTCGTGGGCCGCTGGGACGACGCCATCGTTGACGACCGGGGGCATTTCCTCATCGGCGGTTGCTGCTACCGCTGGTCCCCCCACTCCTGTGTCCATTGGGGGTATATCTGGCCGACAGGGCGATCGCCCCTGCGGTGCTGGTGGCGCCGCCGTCGGCGTCGCCGGGAGCCGGACGGTGAAGGCATCGCCCGACGCGGCCAAGTCGGAGTCCATCGCCGCGGCGGGAGAGTGCGGCGGCACCGCGCCGGACAGGGGGAGCGCGACCGGATTGGTGGTGGACGAACGCGGCGTCTGCGGCTGCGACGGGAAGTGGTTGGTTGGGTTGTGGCTCGCGGGGGCTTCGGCACCGCCGCCGCCTCGCCCTGCATCGTCCTGGTGGGGGTGAACGGCATGAAGCGAATGAAACTGAGCGGCGGACATGGTGCACCGGTAGCATACCGTCTCGAGAAACACGAGCGCGGTGCACATTTCGACGTGCAAGTGGCTCGCGGCAAGCTGCACTGGCGTCCGCGGAGCGCAGTCCGGGGTGAGTGGGGCGCCGCTGTCGTACGCGCGGTGCCGTAAAGCATCGAGCAGATCGCGCCAAGGCGACGTGGCGGTGACGTGCGACCCTGCCGATTGACCCACGGACGAAAGCGTTGCCGCCGCCGCCCCGCCACTGGCGTGAGCGGCGGCGCTGCCGGTTGCTGCGCCGGTTTTGCCCTGGGGCGTGTTGGTGCCCCCTGCGCTTCGTTGCATCACGCCTGACTTACCTGACGTGGACCGTTGGTGCCCAGGCGCTGGGGGTGGTCCGCGAGAGGCAGGTGGAGCTCGAGTTAGTAAACCCGCGAATTTGTGCGCCACCAGAACCTTGAGCGCGACGAGCAGCCGTTGCATCGCCCGGCGCTGCTCTGGAACGCGGAGGAACGGGGCCGCCACGACGGCTGCCGCTGGCGGAAACATTGGCGCTGCCGTCGCCTGCGTTGAGGCGACCGGCGCTGGGTTGTGTCCCCCCGCGGTGGCCGCAGCGGTGTGGTGGGCGTTTCTCGGCGGATGCAACGTGTTGTGCTCTGCGTGCGAGTGGGAGCTAGTGGCCCCCCCTGAAACCGCGAAGCCTTGAAGCACAAAGCTGCGAATGAGCTGCGCCATTTCGAGGGTCAGACTCGGGACGGCTTCCTTAAAGCGTTCTCTACTCGACAGAAACGAAAACGCCGTGGATGGGAAGCTCGCGGCGCCGTGTGTGGTCATCAGGCCGCCCCCAGCCGGCAAGCCGCCTCCAGCCGCATGGGACCCGGCCGTGGCGTTGCCCAGAACGGATCGTACGGAGGCCAGTGTTGACGGAACAGGCGCCATACCTCCGCCGCCGACGGAAGTTGACGAGCCGCTGGTAGCGGTGGGCGGCTGAAGGCGCCTTGCCGCCGCGGCCACGACGTCCAGCGCCTCGCCGAGAGTCATCCACGGCGCGTATCCTGCGGTCACCGCGGTGAATGCGCTCGGCGACATGCCGAAGCAGCTCGATGGCGGCGGCGAAGTGGACGTCGACAGCACAAAGATGGGGGCAGCCTGGGTCCCCCCTCCGCGGAGATGATGATCGTCACCAACCAACGCTTCGCCGGAGTCTCCGCTTCTCGCGGCGGGGTCCTCCCCTAAATGCGACGTCGACACGTCCTTAAGGTCGCCGCCGATCGTCGCGGTTGACGCTGCGTGATGACCGCCGTCGACGTCCGCGTCCTCGTCGTCGCTGCCGCCGCCGACGCCGTCGTGCACAAGCGTCGGGTGAGCCGCCGGTGGAAGCGGCCGTGCGGGGCTGATGATCGTTGCGTTGGTGTGAGGGTTGGACGCATCCTGCTGTTGTTGGGGCGGCGATTTGCAAGCGACCCATCGCACCACGTGCAACGCGGCAGGAGGCGTCGTATTCGGCGAGGCACTGCCGGAAGCCTCGACGTCGCGCAGCGCAGGGCGGGATGCCCCAGCCGTAACCGTAGAGGGCGCGGCCAGCGTGCGGCCCTGAGGCGTGGCGAAGAAGCGGCTGGCCCATGGCCCTGGGGAGCACGACTCCTCCACGGAATGGGAGTCGAGGCCACCACCATGCTGTCCGACGGCCATCGGTGGCAACGCGGATAGTTCGGGCGTGACGAGGAACGCGCCTTGTGGTCGCGAGTTGCTGGGAGGGACTTGCGCGGCAAGTCCAGGGGTGGTCGGACGTGATGTACGACTGGCGGCCAGCGTGAGCGTTGAGGTGTGCATCGACGCGGTGAGGAACGGGCGCGAAGAGTGAGCCGTGCCACTCGCAGGGGGGAAGGCGGGACCGGGCGCGAGCATGCTCATCGGGGTCTGGAGCGCAAGAGGGGCAGGGGGCTGGTACCACGCGGTGCTGAAGTAGTGGTTAACGACTTCCCATAGCGGGCCGACCGCCCCCTTCACGGCCATGACGTGAAACACCGAAAGACCTTGATCGTTGGTCGCCAGGAGATACGGTGCGACGCCGCTGGACGGATGGAGGGGCACGCCGCCGCCGCCGTCGGTGTGAACGGACAACGCCGAACCGCCCGCTGAGTGGTGATGTTGTTGAAACTGACTCAGGAGGAGCCGAACGATGGAGGGGGCGTCGGCGGCGATGGCGATGTGGATCAGCGGCAAGTGCTGGCACGCCTCGCAATACAGCGTGCCATGCAGGGCGACAGGGGTCGAGTGGTGCCCCCCGCCGCCACCGTGGCCCACCGCCAATGCGCTCATCGCGGGGCCGCTCATTCCGTAGGTGGCCGACCCACCTGGCGGAACACCGCCGCCGGCGCTCGCGTGGTGGTACGTCGACATTTGCCGCAGCAGATGGTCAAGCATATCGCGGGTGCGCTTGTCTAAGTTGAGCTCGGCGGCGAGCACGACCGACGACTTCCCCGTGGCGATGCCGATGTGACTCCCACTGTGGTGATGCAGCCAGCCAGCGTTGAGGTCGGCCTCCGTCCATCCGGCAACGGCTCCACCACCCGTCGTCCCGACGTTGGAGGTCGCCGCCGCCGCCCCTCCGCGCGGCGTGCTGACAATGAGCGGCGACGCGCCCGCTTTGAGCAGCGCGCCGAACACCCCCACGTCAGGGGCCACCTCGAAGAGTGGAAACAGCGACTGCCGATGGGTTTGCATCGCCAGGTGTAACGCCGTGCGACCATCTTGGCAACACTGATTGACGTTGGCGCCGGCGGCCGTCAGGATGTCCACGATGTCGCCTCGGAGGCCGCCGCCCTGATCGCTGAGCCGAGCGGCAACTCGTTGCTCTTCGTCGGGGTCCTGCAGCGCTCGGGCCCCGAGGACAAGGTAATGCAAGGGCGCGAGGCCGCTATCGTCGACACCCACCGGGTCGGCCCCCTCACACTGTGCGAGTAGTTCCACAATGTTGTATTTTCCCGCGCCGCACGCGTAGTGCAGTAGGGTGCGGCGGCGGTCGTCGCGACTGGCGTTGATCGCAGCCGTGAGTTGTCGCTCGAGAAGCGCGAGGGAGCGCTGGTCTCCATCGAGAATTAGCTGTTTCAGTCGTCGAAAGTCTCCGAGTCGCTGCTTGCGAGTGACGGAGGTGGCCGCCGCCGCGTCCTCCCTTTGCATGGAAGCCACCCGGCTGCTGGGGCCGGCGGTGGTTGCGCCTCCCGTGCCGCCCCCATTCCCCCCAGCGTCAGACAGCATCCACTGAGAGTGCTGTTTCGATTGCTCCCCTCCGCCCGCGTTGGAGTCTGCCGAGCGGCCGAAGTAGTCCCGTCGCGCGTGGATCGCGGCCGCCACGAAGGCGGCCCCGGAACAGTGGAAGAGCAGCGTCGACGCAAGGAGCAAGACGGGGCCGATGATCATCGAATCGTCGTTCCGGACGAGGACCTGAAAGGTACCCGTGATGACGAGCCACAGGAACAGCAGCACCCACTCGAAGAGAATCGCGCGGCGGAGACCGGTCGGCAAGGGACAGACGACGCCGCCGCCGATGCTCATATTGGGGAGGTCCTCGTTGAGCGCGGCGATGGCCCCCCCGCGTGCGTTGTGGTGTTGCTCCACCCCCCCGGCGGCGCTGGTGCCGTAGTCGTGCCCCACTATTTCAGGGCTAATTCGGTTTTTCGAGGTCGATGGCGCCACGAGCTTCCGGTAGTTGACCACTGCGGTGAGAGCCATCATCAGGAACCCTACCGACGCAAAGTACGGCGACATGTCTGGGCATCGCTCCGCGGTGGCGGTGCCGCAACGGTAGCCACCGAGCACCAAGTAAAACATGCCCCCAATGACGCCGCCGACGGAGAGGGCCGTGCTATTCAGGCCAGTGACGTGGGTGTAGTACGCCATGTGTTTGTAAATCATGCCCGGGAAGAGCAGCATCGCGGCGACCACCTGCACGACCCAAAGACCGAGGCACAGCTGCACGTCGTGCCGCCAGCTTAGCCAGTCGTGGACGACGGCGAGGGCGGCTCCCGCGTGGACGATCAGACAGCGGCCCACATGGACCGTGCGGTACCCGTCCTCGTTGCGGCGTTTGAGGAACGACAGCGAGGCCAGCACGGTGCTCGACGTGAAGGCCAGCGTGACGGCCACGCCCACGGCGATGTCGCATGGCGCGAAGGTCATGTAGATCATTTTTTCAGAAGAGGGTCGCAGCGCCACTTCGTGTCCCTCCTCGTCCGTCGTCTGCCGTAGCAAAGAAGTTTAGAACGAATCCGCTCTCTCTCCCCTTGCGTGCAGCCGCAAGAGTTGTGTGGTGTGAGTGGAAGGTCGCTTGACTGTCCGGGAACTGAACAACCCCGCAAACAAAGTCAATTTTCATTCTGGGCGCCCCAGGAGTGCGTGCACGAAAGAAATCACGGACTGACTCGCGGGAGCCGAAAGGGCACCCCGCCTCCCGTGCCTTGCACTGCAAAGACGTCACGCAGACGCGTCCGCACGCGTCCCTCCTCCAAGCATGCGGCGCCGCAGCCGCTCTTTGCGCGCGGCCAGCAGCCAGCCTTCCACCGTCTTCTGCGGGATCAATTCGGCAAAGCTCCCGGCCACCAGAAATGCGTCGTGGTAGGCTCGCAGGGGTTGCCGCGTGACGTCGTCGCTGTCCACTCGGCACCACGACGTCACACTGTCGGAAACCGCAACACAAGGGGATCTATTCGCCAGTGGTGAAAAGTAGTCCGCTGGCAGCCCCCACAGCGACGACGCATCGGCTCCCTCCTGCCGCCCGGGCGTTCGGCTCCCTTCCGTGGCGGTGATATCCCGTACTCCCAGTGCTGAGACAGCGTCGTCGTCTTCGTCGTCGCTTTTTTCATCGCTTTGCGTCAAATCCGAGCCATCACCGCCGCCGTCGTCCTCGTCCGTGGCGCCTCCGTCGCCGGTGAGATCGGCTGGACCGGCACTTCCATCCTTGTGGGGGGCATCATCGGCATTCAGCTGCGCGAGTAAATCCTTCAACTGGGCCCGATTCGACGCCAAGTCGACCCCGCCACCATCCGCCCCATTGACCGGACGCGGCCGTTTGGCACCTACAAGGGGTTCCGCCGCCTGTTTCTCCTCCACGGCCTGATTGCGGACCGTTTTGGCTTCGGGAAGCATTCGAGCCGCCCCGAAGAACGTCGCTTTGACCGTCCCTCCTGAAGTGGATGCCGAGTGACCCCTATGTCCACGAGCCGGGCCGTTTAGCTGAGCGACGCGTGCGCGCCAGCGGGCTTCGTCGCGCAGCAAGGAGTTGATCTTGGCGTTCAGCTTGCGCACCGTGTCGTCCTCCTCGGCGCTGCTCGGGGCCGCCATCGCCGTGATCTGCGTCATGGCGCTGCTGACGTCCCGGACGACGTCATGATGGTGCCGTCGCGCCTCGGCCGCGTCGCGGCACACGGTCGGGTCCATTGGCCGTTCCTTCTGCAGGGCCGTCTTCTTCTTGGCATAGTACGTGTTCAAGAGAGCGTTCCGCCGCTGGGAGTCGCGCGCCATCGTGCCCGTCAACTCCTTCAAGTAGTCCTCCATGGCGACTGCGTTGGGGTTTGGAAATCCACACCGACGAAAAGACGGAAAGCGAAAAAACCCGCACGGTCCGCTGATGGTGGTTGCGATGGGGGGAAGGAAGGAAGTGGGGGGTCCCCGACGTGAAATAGTGCGTAGTGAGAGAAACTGCTTTAATTCTCAGAGCGAGCAGCCACTCATTCCGCAACTTTTGGTGCTTCTGGCGATCACCGTTTTAGCAATATCCCCCCGTGTTCCTCCGCAAGGTGGCCGACTGGTGTGGACGAAAAGGATCCGGAGGAAAAGAAGTATTGTGTGTTGCCGTAGGTGACGCACCTCGCCCGTTGCACCCGTTTTTGGTTTCTTCTGTGCTGCTGCTGCGATAATGACTATGATGATTATTATTCTGCCTCGTCTTGAGGGAGGGTTGTGTCCTCGGACGGCACGCGCACAACTGGCCACGGGGAGCAACCGCATAATGCGGTGCTGTTGGCCACGCAGCCGCGGTCGAACGGGCGTGGCACGGTGCCCCACGCCTCCACGTCGTCGTCCGCCACCGTGTAGCCGCTGAAGAGACTGTGTCCCTTTCTCTTTTCCCGCAGCGTGACGCCGTACATCGCGTGGTTGCGCACTGTGACGAACGCCGCGTAGACTAACGGCACCACCGACAGGAGCCCGGCGACGAACAATGCGATCTCAACGCCGAGGCACGCTCGGCGACGCTGCGCGGCGTCGAGGGTCTCTTGCGCCGTCGGGTCATCGCTCGAAAAAAAGAGATACGCGCACTCCCCGCCGATGAGCACGCTGCTCACAGCGCAGCCGACGACGAAACGGGTAAAGGCGCCGATGTTGTTGCGTCCAATGCAGCCGCCGGTCACGCCGCAGTGATGGTCGTAGTTCGCCACGCAGATGTGGCAGACGGAGCAGTGCGCGGCGCGGAGGGGGCGAACGAGGCCGCAAGGGGTGCAGAACGGCCGGTGGGCGGTGATGAGGCGGCCCTCTTGGTCCAAGATCTGAACGCGGTCGGCCCGTGACCTTGTGAAGCTCGTGTTGACGCTATCTGCCTTGGCAGACTGGGTGTCGGCGCGCATCGCTTGGGACGTGCTGTGGTGTGTCGCGACGGCTTGCGCCACTGATCCCACGACGCCGCCGTCCAACGGCGGCATGCTGCCGTGGGCGGAGCGCAGCGTGTCCGCGCCGACGATGCCCGGGTCGTTGGCTGCCAGTTGCGCGATGGACCACAGCGAAATGATGGCGACGATCGCCTCGACGGCCACGACACTCAGGAGGACGTAGCCATGCGCCGTTTCGACGGCATGCCAATGGAACCGAGCCACGACGCCGAAAAAGAGGCCAAACACAAGACCCAGGAGCAAGAAAAGCAGGGCGCAGCGCCAAAGGACGGGGGACGACACGGCGAACACAACGGTCTCGGGCATGCCGTAGTCATCGTCGACACACAGCATGCGGAAGGTGCCCACGGTGCGCCACGACCACTTGACGCCCAGGGCCCGGAAGGTGGAGTATGGCGCCAGGGCGGCGACCTCCAGACGTTCGGCGTGCTCTTGAGCATTTTGCGTCCGGGAGCCACTGCGAAGCAGTCCTGTCGCGACGCCAGACATGATGATTATTGACGGGCGGTGGTCGTACTGCGGAATCGGTGAGGGTGCTGTGGGTCGGCACACTCAGGGGGGAAACAACGCCCGCTGGAGGTCAGTATGAATGATGAACAGCAATCATTCGCGACCGAATAAGGGAAGGAAACGTCATTTCCTGGAAACGATTGAATTGATTACGCCAAAAAAAAGAAACCCCGGGAATCGTCACTCGTGCCACTCGTCAAACGAAAAAAAGAAGAAGAAAAAAATCACTACTTCTGTCGGTCACTGCTGCCTGGGCGCAAAAATCATTCGGGGGGCGAAATCCGAACAATTCATCGCGCAGTGGGGACCGTTGGCGACGATGGGGGTGTGGGACTCGCACTTCCGCCCGGCGCCGAACACGAAGAAAGGCATCCCTGGGTACCACGGCACCGTGAAGCCGATGGCGCCGGGCGACGTCCACGCGGCCGGGTCCGACGGGTGCATCCGCTGCCACTTGGCTGCGACACGCAAAAATTCAAAAAGACCCGTCGACAAGCAAAGGTTGTACTTACCCGTATAGTTCAAGTACGGTTGCTGCTCCGGCGTGTTGGGATCAAGGCGGATGACGCCGCCGGCGGCCAGCGCACGGCTGTAGTATTCGGCATCGGTGCACAAGCGGCCCCCGGGGCAGGCGGAGATGGACTTGTTTTGGCACCCCATCGACTCCACCCACGCGACCGCCGCAGTGCCGTTGTAACGACTCGCGCCTAGGCGAGCGCTGTGCCCAGGACGGGGGTGAGGCGGCGTGATCGGGAACAGCGGTGCCGCCGCTGTGGGCGCAACGGACGACGAGGCGAGGATGCCGACGACCAGCATCACCGCGGCGACGGCACAGTGCCCACCGACCATCTGAGATGCGACAACGGACGGCATTGGCTGAAAGTCTATTCAGTTCCGGCCGATAAAATCCCCCCATGTATTTAAAAAATGAACACAACAACAAAGAAAGCAAACAAAAAGCAAAACACCAGCCCCCGGGGGGGGGGGGGGGCGG
>ERZ1292633.1600-Hain-H41-02um-R1-1600-length-24246-cov-6_pt1 | contig 24246 bp, 26 predicted proteins | sample MGYA00564406_ERZ1292633 | MGnify/ENA primary metagenome ERZ1292633 (study PRJEB36523, sample SAMEA6512639) | groundwater metagenome | collected 2019-01-08 | study: AquaDiva: Metagenomics assemblies of 32 groundwater samples | reverse complement strand
AACCATCATCGGCTATCACGTTCCGAGGTCATGAGGTTTTGTTAGATGCTCTTACATAAACGACTCTTCGCACGTGGGTCGGCAACCAAAAGACATCCGGGCCTCGCTTGACGATCACGTAGTGATCCCGTGGATCGTTCAGATCGAGCGGCATGCTCGAATAATCTCCCATGTCCCGAAAGGCTTCCCAGCGTTTGTGCTGAACCTCGCTCCACGTACTGACGCGGAAGCGTCTGGAGCTCGCAATGAACGGCCAACCGAGTCGTATAATTTCGGGTTCCCGGCCTGAGAGCTCCACGCCCTCCGGCGGCAGAGGCCACGCGCTGCGATCGTCCGGTGGAATCCAAACACGCCATTGAGTATGCCGCGTCAACGTCGCCCCAACCCATCCGCGATCCGCGGAGAACAAGACGTACCAACTCGGTCCCTCAGGCCGGCGGTCCATTTCACCCGGCCCGAGTGTGCCATGTAGAAGCTGCGCGTAGCTTGCAATCCAAAGTGCACTGGCAGCCAGCGCGGTCAATGAACAGAAGATCGCGAGCGCGTAGTGAAAACATGTCAGAAGCTTGCGGCACACGGCTCGACACTCCGGGTAGTGAGTCGCACTATTCTACCCATGTAGCGGGGTTGTGTTGCCCAGTTTGTGACCCGGAGAGAAACGTTGGGGGTATCTCTGACGCACCTTACGCCACCGCCGCCTTCGGTCCCCAGCGGGATTCAAGGTGGCGGACGAGGCGGTCGAGGCCGACGGCGCGGGAGCCTTTCAGGGCACCGGAGCGAGAAATCCGGTTGCGGCGGCAAGGAACTCCCGCGCTTGGCGGATCAACTCCTCTGCGTCGCCACGCGCCATGACCTCGTCGACGCCATAATCTCCTTTGACCCGCTTGTCGAATGCATCGAGCAGCCAGCGGTGAAACTTGGGATCCAGCAATCCGGTCTTGGCGAATTGCGCCCCGAACGCGGAATGGACGCCCGCGTGCTTTCGGAAGCGGCGCCCTTTCTCGGATAATAGCGCCTCGTCGGCATAAAACATGGCGTAGTAGGCCCGCGACGCGGCGAACTCCGTGTACCCGTCATGCAAGAGATGTTCCGATGCCGCAATGGACTGCTCGCATTTGTCCAACAGTTTTCGTGCAACTTCTTTCACGCGGGAACCGCCTCTTCCCGGACATTTTGAAGAAAGAAAGTGTCACTCGTTCGCCACTGTTCCTCGGAAACAAATGTGCGGCTGATACTGACTTCGTATTCCAGAGACAGGTCCGCGATGATCCGCCCGCTCCGGTCGATCTCGCCGACGTAATGGTCGATGCGGTCCAGAACAACCAAAACGTCGAGGTCCGACTCTTCATCCTCCTCGCCGCGCGCATAGGAGCCGTACACATAGATCCCCTTGAGCCGGGGGCCGTAAAACATGGCGAGCTGGTCGCGTAGATGCTGGGTTACTTCGCCAAGCGGTTTTGTCATCAGCGGCGCTCCTCACCGGCAGCCGGGGCGGTTTCTTCGAACCCCGAATCATTGCATAAATCGTAAGAAAGCCATGTGCGTAAGTCCAGCGACTGATCCCTCCAAGACAGAATCGTCCGTCGCCAATGCCCGCTACGCCACAGCGGCCTTGGGCCCCCAGCGGGATTCGAGGTGGCGGACGAGGCGGTCGAGGCCGACGGCGCGGGAGCCTTTGATCCACACCACGTCGCGGGGCCGGATGATCGAATCGACCAGTTCGCACGCGGCGTCGGCGTTTTCGCAGGAGTGCGTTTCGAGGCGGCGGCAATCGGATGCGGCGCGGGCGACGGCCTCAGTCATGGCAGCCCCCACGCCCACGAGCACATCAACCCCGGCCTTGTCGGCGGCGGTGACGATTCGTTCGTGCAGCCCGGCTGTGTGGGCGCCCAGTTCGAGCATATCGCCAAGCACGAACACGCGGCGGCCCGCCCCGGCGCTGAGCAGCGCTTCGATCGCGGCGCCGACCGATCCGGGGTTGGCGTTGTATGCGTCGTCAACGATGGTGATGCCGCCGGATTCGATGACCCGCGTGCGGCCTTCGGGCGGAACGAACGTGTGAAGCCGTTCGATGATCTGTTCGCAGGGCATCCCAAACCAGCGCCCGACCGCGAAGGCGGCGGTGGCGTTGGTCGCGTGGTGCGCACCCGGCATGGGCAACTCGACATGGAAGCGTCCGTCGAGTTGGAACGTGCTGCTGCGGATCGTCGAGCGACGATCGGCGACGTTGAGGCGGGCCGACGGTTCGACGCCGATCGTGACCAGGCGTGCCCGCTGGACGCGCGTCAGAAACGGTCTGATCTCCGGGCGGTCGATGTTGACCACCGCCAGTCCGCCCAGCCGAATGTGTTGAAGCAACGCACTCTTTTCGTCGGCGACGCCGTGGATGTCGCGAAGGCCTTCGAGATGAGCCTCGGCGATGGAGGTGATGACGCCGACCTCAGGCGAAGCGATCGTGGCGAGGGCGTCGATCTCTCCCGGAGCGTTCGTGCCGATTTCGGCGACGAGGTATTGATCGTCGGACTCGGTCGAGAGAATCGTGAGGGGCAGGCCGTACTTATTGTTGAAGCTCTTAGGCGACGCGCGACCTTTGAACGATCCGGCGAGGACGTGGTCGATCATGCACTTCGTGGTGGTCTTGCCGTTGCTGCCGGTGACGGCGATCACCACGGTTCCGACGGGCATCACCGCGCGGCGATAGTGGGCGGCGAGGCGGCCGAGTGCCAGGGTCGTGTCATCGACGATAAGACACGCAATGCCCGCTTCGCGACCGAAGGCGGCGAGTCCGTCGCGATCGCAGACGGCGGCGACGGCGCCTTTCGGCCCGAGGTCGGGAACAAACTTGTGCGCGTCGTGGTTCGGACCGCGGACGGCGAAAAACAGATCGCTCGGCTGAATGTCCCGCGAATCAGTGGAAACACGCCGGACGACGACGGATTCGCTCGTTGCATCGCATGTCGCGCCGATCGCGGCGGCGACTTCTTTCAAACGCATTGAAATCATGCGACTCGCTCCTCCTTGAGCATTTCCGCTTCGGATCGCGGCGGGGCGCAGGCCGCATCGGCGAACCCCGCGCCCAGCGACGACAAAGCGGCGCGAGCGACGGAGACATCATCGAAAGGCAACACGCGATCACCGACAAGCTGGTAGGTTTCGTGGCCCTTGCCCGCAATCAAAATCATGTCGCCCGGATGCGCTTCGACGACGGCTGCGAAGATGGCCGCTCGACGATCGGCATCCACCGCGACTCGGCAACGAGGCCGACCCGCAAACCCCGGGAGAATCTGGCGGATGATTTCGTTCGCGTCTTCGGTCCGCGGATTGTCGCTGGTCACGAAGGCAATATCGGCAAGCTCGCCGACGGCGGCGGCCATTCGTGGACGCTTCGTCCGGTCCCGATCGCCGCCGCATCCGAACACGCAGATCAATCGTCCGGTCGTGATGGGTCGCATCGCGCGCAGCACGTTGCGAAGCGCATCGTCGGTGTGGGCGTAATCGACGAGCACCGAAAACGGTGAGCCGTCCGACTCCACACGCTGCAACCGCCCCGGCACGCCGGAAACGCGTTCGAGTCCGTCGCGGATCGCATGAGGCGCAACGCCCAGGGCCTCCGCCGTCGCCGCGGCGGCGAGCAGGTTCGACACATTGTGTTTGCCCACGAGCGAGGTCCGCAGCTCGTAGCGATTTTGCCGACCATGAACGACCAACTGCGTTCCGCAACCATCCATTTGCACGATGTCAGCCCGTACATCGGACGACACCGCGTCGATGCCGAACGTCACCACCGGCGCGGTCGACGCGTCGGCGAACGACGCGCCCAGCGGATCGTCGGCGTTGATCGCCGCCACCGCGTCGTGCGGCAGCATCTCGAACAGTCGCCGCTTGGCCGAGGCGTAGGCGCCCATCGTCTTGTGATAATCAAGGTGATCGCCGGTGATGTTGGTGAATACGCCCGCGGCGAAGGTCAATCCGTCGCAGCGTCGCTGATCGAGCGCGTGTGACGAAACCTCGAAAACAGCGTGGGACGCGCCGGCGTCTCGCGCCGCGGCCAGGTGTCTGCAAAGCGCCATCGCGCCCGGCGTCGTCAGCGGCGCGGAGCATCGCTCGCCCACGAGGTCATATTCAACCGTTCCGAGCAGCGCCGCCTTTTGACCGGCGGCCTGCAAAATCGCCCGCAGAAGCCAGGTGACCGTCGTCTTGCCGTTGGTGCCGGTGACGCCGATGAGTTTCGGCGGGATCGCATCGCCGCCGCGCAATCCGTAATACGCCGCCGCCAACTTAGCGAGTGCTTCGCGCGGATCGGCGACGCGAACGACCGCTACCGCCCCGGCTGCGGATACGCCCGGTCCGACGACGATCGCCGCCGCGCCTGCCGCGAGCGCCGCATCGATGAAACTAGCACCGTCGTTGACCGACCCCGGCACAGCGACGAAACAAGAACCCCTGGCGACTTGGCGCGAATCGTCCGTCAGCGACGTGATTTGTACGGGCGGCACAACCGCGCCATCGATGGTCGTCGCCCCGGCACGGTCAAAAAGATCAGAGAGTTTCCAGGTTGTCGTGGACATCGCTTCTTGACCGCCACCCGCACGGGACGCCCGCATTCTAACATGCGGCACCGGTGTGTCATGGCCGCCGTCGTGCCGCGCAGACACCGACATTGCGACGTAGAGCGTTGCTACGGCTTGGATGCGGAGGCGACCGATTCGTCGTCCGGCGGCACTTCGAGATACGCCAACGAATGCTGGAGTATGTCGCCCACAACAGGAGCCGAAATCGCCCCGCCGTAATAGCCCAGCGTCGGATCGGGCCGACGGATCATCACCACGACCGCCAGTTCCGGTGCTCCCCATTCGCGGAGCGGCGCCGCGCCCATGAACGCGCCCATGTACGCGCCAGGCTCGTAACCCTTGCGGTTCTCAAACGGCAGCTTCGCGGTGCCCGTCTTGCCGAGTACGCGGTATCCCTCGAGTTTGGCCGCCTTTCCGCTGCCGTCCTCAACGACGGATGAAAGAAACTCGTGACTCATCTGCCGGGCGATGTTCGACGGGACGGCCCGCCCGACCACCACCGGGTTTTCTTTTTCGCGCACGACAAGACCGTCCGGGCCGACCAACTGGTGGACGAGGCGCGGACGGAGCAGGATTCCGTCGTTTGCAATGGCGCTGAAGGCGGTCACGAGCTGCAGCGGCGTGACCGAAATCTCATACCCCATCGCGACGGATTGCGTCGTCAGACGTCCCCACTTGCGAAGCGGTCGAACGACGCCGTCGCCTTCGCCGGGGTATTCGATGCCCGTCTTCGTCCCGAACCCGAAGCGACGAACGATCTCATGCAGTGCGGGGTTGCCCATGCGCTCCGCAATGGTGACCATGCCGATATTGCTGCTGTGCGTCAGGATTCCCTTGAGATCGAGCATGCCGTAGGGGTGCGCGTCCACGATCTCCCGGTTACCGAAACGATGCCGGCCCAGTCGGCAGTCGATCAACTCGGTCGTCGAAACGAACGAGCCTTCGAGTGCTTTGCAGGCGATAAACGGCTTAAACGTGCTGCCCGGCTCGGTCGGATCGGTAACCGCCTGGTTGCGACGTATTTTCGGCGGCGTCTGCGAAGCGTTGCTCGGATCGAACGACGGGTAGCACGCCATCGCCAGCACCTCGCCCGTCGCGGGCGACATGACGACCGCCACCCCGCTCTGCGCCTTGACCGAGTCCACGCCGCGGGCCAGCGCGGCCTCGGTGATCCGCTGGATTTCCGCGTCGACGGTGAGCACCACGTGGCCTCCATCGACTGGTGGGACCGGCGATTCGTCCGAAGGCATGATCCCGCGACGGCGGGCGTCGCGGATCGTCCCGCGCCGCCCGTCCTTGCCGCGAAGATGCTGATCGAACGCCAGTTCGATCCCCTCCATGCCTGTCCCGTCGCGCCCCACCCATCCGAGCACATGGGCCATCGACTCGCCCAGCGGATAGGTCCGAACGGGGTGCTCATCGAGCCCGACGGCGGCGTGGTTGATCGCACGAACCGCTTTCGCGGTGATGTCGTCAACGCGCGTAGCCAACACCACGTATTGCGAACCGGGCCGGGCGAGAATCTTTTGCTTGATGCGTTCGGCGGGCAGATTGAGCGGCGGGCCGAGCTTCGCCGCAAGCTCGTCCATATCGCCGATCCGCGTCGGATCGACGAACACATCGGGCAGATACTCGGTGGCGGCGACGACGCGTCCGCGGCGATCGAGGATCATCCCTCGCCGCGCAGGGACGACGGTCGAACTTCGCCGCTGCCGTTCGGCGATCGTCAAAAGACGGTCGCGCAATTCCACGTTGATGTAAACAAGCCGTCCGCCCAAACCCAGCAGCAGCGCCATCACGGAGACCAGCAAGACCGCCGCCGATCTGCGTCGGATCGGGCGATCCCTGTTCGCCCGCGGCGAATCGGCGGAAGTCATCGGAAGCTACTCCCGTGTCTGGGTGGGCCTTCGACGGGGTTGCGGTTTGGCGGAACCGTGTTCGGAGGCTCGACGGGTTCGCGCCGGATCATTGGCGACCAATCGTTCGATCCGCCCCGGCGGACCGCCTGGCGGGACCCCGCGCACGCCGGGCGGAACAAGCCCGGTCGCAAGATAGGTCGCGCGATCATGAATGCGATCTGGCGCCCGCATCCGCGCGATCCGGGTCTGAAGGCTCCACAGATCGCCGCGAAGCCGCACCCAATCCGACTCGATCCTCAGGACGCGGGCGGCGCAGCGCGTCTGCTCCGCGCGAAGGTGAACTACGCTCAGCGCGATCGCGGCGAACGCCGCCAACAGCGTGCACCCCCTCGCGATGGTCAACGGCGGCTCTCCCTTACCGTCTGCTGCGAACCAGCGCCCCTTCGCGGCGGGGCGGGTAGTTTGATTCGCACGCCTTCGCGAATTCGCTGCGGATCCGGAAACTTGTCCTTGTTCAACTCGTACACTTCTTTCCACCGTCCCGTATCGCCCAACTGCTCGCGCGCAATGCTCGCGTAGCGGTCGTTCTTCTTGACCTGGTACCAGCGGAACGCCGCCGACTCCGCGGTCGGCGCCGGCTCGGCGGTGGTACGGTTGTCCACCGCCGGGTGAGACCCCGAACCGGGAGGGCGAGCTTCCGGGCGAGACCCGGGTGACTGCGCCGGCTCCGCGGCAATCGTATTCTTCGCCGTTCCCTGATCGCCGGACGCCGGCGTCGGCATGATAAGAGTCATTCCGACCTTCAGATGATCCGGATCGACAAGAACGCTCCGATTGGCGTCAAAGATCGCGTTGACCGCGTTTTGCGACTTGGTCCCGTAATGGGTCGCCGCAATGCTTGAAAGTGTGTCGCTCGGTTGGACCCTGTATTCCGTTCCGCGCGACGCGGCACGCTCGTTCGGCATGGCGGCTGAATGACGCGCGGATGGGTCAATCGGGCCGTCCGCCGGCCGCGCTTCGTTTTGCGGATTGTTCGACATCGGCTGTCCCTTGACGACCGGCGGAGGGTTGGAAATCGGATTCACATTCGGCACCGATCGGTCCGACGATGTTGGTAGCGCCGACTGCGAGCGGGAGGCGAGAACGCGCTCCAACGCCTCGCGGTTGGGATCGGCTGCGCCTCGTTCCAGTGAATCTCGTCCGCCGCCGACCGGATACGCATCCGCGTTCAACGAAGGCCGCGGCGTCATCCGCGCCGGCGACTCCGCGACGCTGCGTTCCCCCGGCAACTCCGCGCCGCTTGCGGGCGTCGAATCGGCCAACCGGGTCGGAGCACCATTGGATGTATGATTCGCGGGCGGGCGGGCCGGCTGCGAAGACGATGCCGCGCGACGACCGTCGGCGGGTGATGCACCCCGCGGATTGCGGAGCGGAGCGGCGTTGCGCTGCCCCGAAGTCGGCACCGTCACACCCGCGTCGGTCAAAACCGAATCGGACAAACCCGGCGGTCCGTTGCGACCGCGGTTGGCGAGAATCACAGCGAAGCAGACGATGAAGGCCAGACCGGCCAACAACCCGACCTTGGTTTCCCGCGCCATTCCCGAAAGCCCTCCCTGACGTTCGAGGACGCCCGACCTCGTTGACGGATCGAGCGTCACGTGTTCTGTTCGGCGTAGTGTAGCGTCTCTACGGCGCCGTCAAGTGCATTTCCGATCCGCTTTCCGTTTCGCCGGATGCTCGCATCACGGCCCTTAGCTTGGCACTGCGCGATCGCGGATTCGACCGTCGCTCGTCGTCGCTCGCCACGACCGGTTTCTTCGTCAGAATCTGATAAATCCCTTCGCTCTTCCTTTTGCGAAAATCCAGTTTGACGGGCTTGTCCTCGACGCTGTGGAACGCGATCACGCCGAATCGCCCGCCGGGGCTGAGCAATCGCGGCGCCGCCTCCAACAAGGCCTCGAGGTTCTCGATCTCCTCATTCACCGCCATCCGCAGCGCGAGAAAGGTTCGTGTGGCCGGATGAATCTTGCTCTTGCGCGATTCCGGATCAACGCCGACCGCTGAAGCGACGATCTCGGCCAACCGCGTCGTCGTTGTGATCCGCGAGTTTTTCCGCGCTTCGCAGATTCGCCGTGCGATCCGCCGTCCCGCCGTCTCCTGCGCATTAAAATAGAGCAGATCGCCCAACTCCTGCTCTCTCATTCGATTCACAAGATCGGTCGCCGTAACCATCAATCGTGCATCCAGCCGCATGTCCAGCGGACCCTCCCGCTGAAACGAAAACCCGCGCGCCGGCTCTTCAAGCTGTCGAGAACTGATGCCGAGGTCGGCCAGAATTGCATCGACCTGTGTCAGCCCCAGCGAGACCAGCACATCGGGCAACTCAGCGAAGTTCGCATGGACCAACTCCATGCGGCACGCCGACTTCCGATCCGCGAGCGCCTGCCGGGCCGTCTCAAGATTGGCCGGATCGACATCCAGACCGATCAGCGTCCCCGTCGGTCCCAACCGTTCGGCCAGGAGGCGGGCATGTCCGCCCAGGCCGATGGTGGCGTCCACCACGGTCTCGCCTTCGCGCAAGGCCAGCAGCTCGCAGACCTCGCGCGGGAGGACGGGTATGTGCCCGAAAGTCTCGCCGAACGTCTCGAATTCCAATGCAGCGCCGAATCCAACCAAGTCAGGGGGCCGTCACACCTCCGTGGCGACAAACTCACCCCCAACGCGAGTTCGCACACGCGCCACGCATTCTTGCGTAACGTCCGACGAGAGCGTAACCTGGGAGAAGCAATCGCCCAAGGCATGAAGCCGACGGATTCTCGCCTGCAACTCCGCGATATCCCGCGGCGTTGCGAAGTCCGCGGACCGAGTCGAGCCGTTCGCCCGCATCCGCACCTGGACTCCTTGCACGAGACGTTCCGATCGTCTTGTCATGCTGTCGCTCCCTTCGCGTGCTCCCGCACGCGGCGGCGAGGCGAGTCCTTTCGCTTCTGCCGCCGCCGCGTCGGTTGTACTCACCTTTGCAGCGTCTTCCACTCGCCGCGTGAACCGAAGATTGAAGCGAGAAGTTAGAAGAGTGAAGGCGCCGTTCGGGGGGCTATCCGCTTGATCTTCTTACTTCTCTCTTCTTTCTTCATCCTTCGTCTTTCCGTTTTGCGGTCGATTGCGCCTGAAGCTCTGCATGTTCGGCCAATCGTCGCCTTCCCAATCGATTCCGACCGAGCGCTCGAGTTTGGCCGGGTTCCACACGTCGATGCGATTCCCCTGTCCGACGAGAACGACCTCCGGCCCCAACCGCGCCTTCTTGACCAGCTTGTCCGGTAGGACGAACCGGCCCTGCTTGTCCAACTCGACCGCAGCCGTCAACCCGTAGAACTGGAGCTCGAACCGAAGCGATTCCTCGCCGGGCTTGAACTCCGTTTCGGTCCGGGCCGCCAATTCCTCGAAAGTCCGTTCGGTGAAAAGCGAAAGCGTTCCGCGATGTTCACCGAGCGTGACGTAAAGAAGCTCACCGTCGCGCTCCGAATCAATCGCACTCCGCAGTTGCGAAGGTAGCTGAATGCGGTTTTTCCCGTCAATCGTGCGTTCAAACTGGCCTGTGAAAAACCGCATCGCATCCTTGATTTCCAACCACTTCGTGGGACTGATCGGCACAAACTACCACTACGTGCCACCGGATGCAACAAAAAAAATATTATCATTTCGCGATCACCGACCCGGTCGCTCGGCTACTGCTCAAGTCAGTCACAAGGGCTTGGGCGTCATCGGTGCGACCACACCATCGCTCGGGCATTTCAGCCGCCCGGCGATTTTTGCGCCTATTCGTTTTTGCCTGCGCAGTTTTCACATGTCCATTTTCGGCAAGCGTAATCGATTTACTTCGTCTTTTTCCAGTACTTCAAGATACGAACCTTCGTAGCTATCGAAGGTTACGTTCTGATTCCACTCTTCGAAAACGCACCGTGATGCAGTTTCAGCGAACCGCCCTGCCGTTGAGCGATCGCGCAAGAGCCGGCGCATGGCTCCGGCCAGCGCCGAAGTGTCACCGTATGGCACAAAAATTCCAGATTCCTCGTGCGTTATCAAGTCGCGGCAGCCGGGCACGTCGGTGGTCACGATGGGACATCCGGCAGCCATGGCCTCGAGCAACGCGTTCGGAAGTCCCTCGGTGCGCGACGGAAATACGAAGAGATCAGCGGCTTTGAGCAACGACGGTACGTCGGTTCGCGGTCCAAGAAAGTGTACACGCGGTTCCAGCCTTCGCTCACGGGCGAGGCGTTCCAATTCATCGCGCAATGCTCCGCCGCCGACGAGCAGAAGGTGCGCGTTCGTCTCCCGCGCGACGGGTTCAAACGCGCGGATCAACACATCGAGGCCTTTCACCGGATCGAGCCGCCCCACCCACAGCACCATTCGATCGGTCGCCTGCAAGCCCAGCGACGCGCGATCAATCGGCGCGGCCGAGCGAATTCGATCGACGTCGACGCCACCGCGCACGAGCCGCAGCCGATCGAGCGGGATTCTCGCGTATCGGTGGAGATGATCGATCACCGATGGCGAGTTGCCAATCGTAAAGCGGCAGAGGCGATGGGTAAACCGATCGACCCACAGGTGCCAGCGGCGTTCGACCTCCACGGTTTGGATTTCGCAGATCACTCGGTCCCGTGGAAAACCGCTCGAAAGCGCCGCGAATCGCGCCGCGATGTTGGCGTGAAAAAGAAATGAGTGAATCAAGTCCGGCCTCGAATCCCTGATGATGTCGGCCAAACGCCCGATCACATGGTAATCCCATCCGCCGCGACCGTTGCACGAATACACCGGCAACCCGGCCTCACGGAGCATCTCGCCGACCGGCCCGGCCCCGCGAGCGTGGACCATGCCACCCACTGCCACTCCCGCCTTGGCTCCCACCAGCGAGGCAACCGTTACGCGAAAGCCGCGATCTCGCATCGCTCCTGCGAGCCGGTACAAATGCAGCGGCACACCGCCCAGTTCGAGGTCGGTGATGACGTACAGAAGATGCGGCTTGCGCTCGGACATTCACCTCACTCGAACCCTAGACGCTCTAACGGAACCGGGAGCGGAAGCGACCGGCCCGTCCTTCTCTCGCGTCGGAGGCTCGGCCCCCCGATGCCGCTTGGGGTGATGGGGTGCGCAGGCACAATCGTCCTGCAGAAGCGGCAAGGTGTCGCTTTTGCGGGAGCACGCCCCGGCGACCAGAGTCATTTCTTCCCTGAGGCCGTTTCATCGCGTGACGCCGGACGCGAGAAATTCCGTCGGGGTGGCGGGTCTAATCCCATCTGACCCGTAGCGAACGAAATCGGCTTTGTTCAGCGTCAGCAGATCGGTCAGCGAGTGTGTGAGCATCAGGGCCACAGTCCGTGCGTCGTGAACTTGAACGCCTTGGACGCCATGCTGCTGCACCAGCGCTTTCCAAATCCCCGGGGTGAGAGGAGTCTCCGTCAGGACGATGACGCCGCGTTCGATTCGGCGGAGTCTGCGCGCGGCTTCTTCGAGTGGAAGATTGAATCCTCCTCGCATCCCGGGTGGACGCGTGCAGACGTTCCAAAACTCAGCGAGTTGTTGAAGGCCGGTGAAGACGGGTTCCGCCGTTCTCAGGAGCAGGCGGATAGCGCCGCGAACCTCCAAGTAATAGGGATCCGAGCGATGGACGGCCCTCAGAAGAACGCCGCTATCGACAAACATCGGCATCAATCATGGTCCGTGTAGATGTCTTTCGTGGAGAAGTCGCATGGGAGCGGCGGCAAAACCGGCAACCCGTCGGCGAGTTCGTCAAGCCAACGGTCGGGGTCTTCCACCTGGTTCGCGCCGTTCCCGCCGGCAAAATGCCTCTTGAGATAGTCCTGAATTGACAACCCCGCGGCGGCGGCATGCTCCTCAAGCGCCTTGGCCGTTTGTGCGTCGAGTTGGATCGTCGTCGTCGTCATGTTGGTCCTCGGCTCAAGTATACCACGCAAATGAGGTTGAGGCCACGGTCGAGTTGGCTGAGTTGTCGCCGCGGGTTTCGACGACACCCCGAATAGCAGCGGTTCCGCTCCGCCGACGTGGAACGGTAATCAGGACATCGAACGCGCGCCAGCCCGCCCAAGTCTGCGGTGTTGGTGATCGACGCAGCCGCCTGCCGGCGCGCGCCAATGGCTCGGAGTAAGCGTTACTACTCGCGGCCAGGTGGCCGGCCTTCCGCGAAGCGAAAGGCGGCGGAGTGCTCTGAGTGCAACAAGCGAACCCTCCCATCAGGGCTCCGCGCACTGCGGAACCTCGTCCACCCATAGTATTCTTGGGGGGTGTCATCGTTCGGTGCAAGGCATGGCCACGCAAACGTGGACCATGCCCCCCGCCGCCGAAAACAAGAGAACGTCAGCGAATGCGCGTGCCCCGGGTCGTTGTACCGCCGGCTGGTCTTGTACTTCTTCGCTGGTTCCACGGCCATATTCTTGAGGGGTTTCATCCGATGTGCAAGGCATCCCGGCGCGCCGGGACGCAAGCGTGGACCATGCCACCCGCCGCCGGATCGTGGAACGCTACGAATCGGCAAGCTGATACATCCCCTGGCCTGCGTACTTGAGCCGGCCCTGGGCGACCAGTTGGTCCCAGACGGCACGGGGGTACTGATGCGGCGGTGTGATGGCCACGACGCCGGAAGACCGGCCGCTCGACATCGGCCCATGTCCGAGGCTGGATTCGTCGTCGAGGCGGGTGAGCTTCAGGCGCTTCTTGAACGCCTTCAATGCGTTGCGAAGTTCGTCCGGCGTCGGCGATCCTGTCGGTGGTGTCGGCTGCGATTCAGGCATGATTCGTCGCTCTCTGGGACGGGTTTTTCACACCGACGAGTATACCGCGCGGGCCCACGGCGGCCAGAAACGCGTCCGCTTCCTTTCGGTTGCGGCTCGGATAAGTTGCAAACAGCGCGACCAAGAGGCTCTAACAGAACCGGGAGCGCAAGCGACCGGGCGTTTATTTTTCGGCCACCGCAACCCGACCCCGCGCTGGCGCTTGGGGTTCTGTTATCGCTTCTCAACGCATTTGCGCGTCGCCCCGTCCTCAGTAGTCCTGCCGCGAGAACTTCCACATGGCCAGCAACACCACCGCGGCCTCAAAGAGCAGCGACGTGCCGATGCTGTAGACCGGATGAATCTCCAGTCGCGCATTCTCGGCCTGGGAGGCCCGGTCCAACATTTCCCGGTCTTTCTGATCTTTCGGCTCGCCCAGCATTTCGAGCGGACTGGCCGCCCCGGACCACTCGCGTGCGATATAGGTCAGGTCCTGTGTCTTGGGCACGACCCAGCGCATGACCCGCGAAGTCTCATAGATCATCCGGCTGTCCTTCCACTCCGGGTACATCTCAAACGCATCGCCGAGGGATTGAATCCCCGCGAATCCGACCCACGCCCCGAGCGTGATCAAGATAGCCGCTACGCCGCTCCGCGTCGTGACGGCCACCAACGCGGACACACAGTACAGGAAGCTGAAGAGCAGCACCGTCAGGGGAATGCCCAGCAGATACCCCGGCACCCACGCCCCCCACCGGAATCCCACAACAAAGAACGTCAGCACGACGAAGATCACCGCGTGAACGGCGAAGAACATGAGGCTGCCGATATACTTGCCCAGAAAGACCTTCCATCGCGGGAGCGGTTTGGAGAGAACGACCTCGACGACGCCGCGCTCCATGAGCGACGGAAGGAACCCGGCCGTCGCGATCACGGCGAGAATGATCGCCAGCCAACCGAGGATGTTGTCCATGATCCATTCTGTGGCGATGCCGGCCAGAAAATCGGGACGAATCTTGCCGGCGAGGGTGAACTTGTCCGTGGCGATCGACCATGTCCCGAAGAGAATGTCGATCCTGCCTGGCTGGAAGCCGACACAGAACATCGCCGCCGCGACCACCAGGGTGATGAGCAGCATCACCCAGAAGATCTTGCGGTCCAGCGACTCGCGGAAGCTATCGACGATCAACGCCCAGAACTGCATGGGTCACGCTCCGCGTGAAATATCAAATCCGTCCGGTCGCTTGCGCTCCCGGCTCAGATTGCCCGCACACTCACCGTCACGGGTCTCACCGCGACCCCCCTCGATCCCCCCTTGGCAAGGGGGGAGGTGACTCGCTCGCTTACGCTCGCGGTTCTGATTTCGCGCCGGCCGGCCGCGCGCTGGGCGGCGCGCCGCGACCACCCATCGCCTCGACGAGAATATCTTCCAAGCTGAAGCGGTGCGGCTGAACCGATTCGATCAGCAAACCCGCGCTGCGCAACAGGTCGATCGCCTCGTTGACCTTTCGCGAGTCGTGCCCGGCCAGCGTCACGACGCCCCCTTCGATCGACGCGCCGATCGCCCGGAGTTTTTCGCGGATCGCCCCGGCGTCGCCGGTGTAGGCGATCTTGTACTCGACCGTGTGCTCGGTCAGCTCACGCAACGTACCTTGCCGCGCGACCAGTCCTTCCACGAGAATCGCCACGCGGTCGCAGACCATCTCCAGCTCACTGAGCAGGTGTGAGTTGAGAAAAACCGTCTTGCCCTCGCGACGCAGTTCCAGCAACAGCTCGCGAACGTCGCGCCGCCCCACGGGATCGAGTCCGTCGGTCGGCTCATCGAGGACGACCAGCTCCGGATCGTTCATCATCGCCTGGGCGATGCCCAACCGCTGAAGCATGCCCTTCGAATACTTGTCGATCCGCGCGTCAGCCCATTGCGACAACCCCATGCGTTCCAGCAGCACCGGGGCGCGTGTTCTTCGATCGGCTTTCGGAACCTTGGCCAACGATGCGTAACAATCCAGCAGCTGAAGACCCGTGAGATAGCCGGGGAAACGATGGTTTTCCGGCAGATACCCCGTCCGCGCCAGCTTGCCGCGGTGACCCAACGGACGACCCAGAATCGTCCCCAGCGCCTTCGTCGGCCGGACCACGGTCATCATGATCTTAACCAACGTGGTCTTGCCCGCGCCGTTAGGCCCGAGCAGTCCGAAGATTTCGCCGCGACCGACCTGAATGTTCACCCCGCGAAGGGCATGGACGTTCTTGTCGTACGTCTTGCGCACGTCGATCAGATCGACCGCCCAGTTGGTCATCTCGGTGATGCCTAGGCCGACCATAGGTCTCTCCGGGCGGTCATTAAAGCGTCGGCGACTTCGGTCACGGTCGCGTCGGCGGACACGTCGATCCACTCCGTGGCGCGGAAGCGCTTGAACCAGGTCCGCTGTGCTTTGGCGAACTGTCGGGTGTTGATTTTGATCAACTCGATCGTCTCCGCAAGTTTCGGTCCGCCGGAAAGATGCGCGATGATCTCGGCGTAACCGAGCGCCTGCCGCGCGGCTGTACTTAACGGTCGGTCCTCGGCCAGCAGCGACTTGACCTCATCCACCAGACCCGCGGCCATCATGCGGCGCACGCGTTCGTTGATTCTCCGGCTGAGGTCCTCCTTGTCGCGACGGACGCCGATAAACGCGCATTCGTACCTCGTGCGTTCCCGATCCCACTGCTCTTGCAAGGAGCTTATCGGCTTTCCGGTCAACTCGTACACTTCCAGCGCCCGCACCAGCCGACGCAGGTCGTTGGGATGGATTCGTTTCGCCGCGTCCGGATCGACCTGTTTCAGGCGTTCGTGCAGCGCCGGGGCGCCGTCACGTTCGGCGACCCGCTGAAGTCGCTCGCGGACTTCCGGGTCGGCGCCGGGCCCCTCAAACAACCCTTCACTCAGCGCTTTGATGTACAGCGGCGTGCCGCCGACGACGAAGATCGGCCGACCACGGGAATGGATGTCGGCGATGGCTCGTTCCGCGAGTTGAACGTATTGCGCGACGGAGAACTCCTCGGACGGTTCGACGATGTCGATGAGGTGGTGCGGAACCTCGGCGCGGACCTGCGGCGAAGGTTTGGCGGTCCCGATGTCCATCCGCCGGTAAACCTTCATGGAGTCGATGCTGATGATCTCTCCACCGCTGCGGCGGGCGAGTTCCAGCCCGAGGCTCGCCTTGCCGGAGGCGGTGCAGCCGAGGATAAACGTCAGACGAGGCGGCATGTCAAGGAGCCGAGAGCGGGAGCGGCCGAACTCGTGTGCCACGGCTCAGCGAGCCACGGGGGCGGTGGCGCGGGCAAACTTGTCTGTCAACGCGGGATGCACGACTCCGGTCCGCCGTTTTTAGTCTACTTTCGTTCATGCCGCGATCATATCGTACGCCACAAGCGCGCAACCGCTGCGAAGGTGCGCGTCAGCGGCCCGCCAAGGATAGCCGGAACGCGGCCATCTCCTCGCCGTTGCGAACCAGCAGGATGTCGCCGATCAGCACCGGGTGGTTCCAGGTCTTGCCCTCGATCGCCGGGAACCGTGCAAGCTCCGTGAACTGGTCGGGGGTCGCCCCGACCAGCGCCAGCTCACCCTCCTCCGACAGCACCAGCAGCAAATCTTGGTCAGGCAACAGGACGAGCTGGCCGTTACCGTAGCGTCCGCCCTTCCACTTGCGCTTGCCGTCCTTGAGGTCGATGCACGCGAGTATGCTGCCGTCAAAGCCGAACGCATGGCCCTTGTGGACGACGAAGTCGTTGAAGTAAGGCTTCAGCCCGCGCGAGGTCCATTTCTCCTCGACGGTCCATCCGGCGGATCTGTGCGCGACCGCAAGGCGGCGCGTGCCGACTCCACCAGACTCGTCACTGGTGGTAATCAGGATGTCGCCGTCGGCTGCCAACGCCGGCTGCAGCATGCCGGCTCCCGGCCACTCGTGCTCCCACAGCACGGTGCCGTCGGCGGGCGCAACACTGGTGGCACCGGGTCCATTCAGCAGCAGGACCTGCGCGACTCCGTCAAGCGTTAACAGATGTGGCGAACTGTAACTCCCACGGTGAGCCGGGCCGAGCCATCGCGGTTTGCCGGTGGCCAGATCATAGGCGACCAGCCGACCGGCGGCGGCGACGATGACTGCGTCGCCGACCACCAATGGCGAACTCGCGAAGCCCCAGTACGGCACTTTCGCATCAGCGTCGGCCGCCACGTTGCGCGACCAGACCACTGCGCCGTTGGCGGCGTCGAGCACGTTCAGGATTCCGGTCGCACCGAATGTGTATATGCGACCGTTGCTGAGGGTCGGCGTCCCGCGCGGGCCGGGGCCGGCGTTTGCCTCCCAAAACCGGGTCGCGTCGCGGTGCCTCCAGACCGGCTCGCCGGTGGCCACCTTGTAGCAGGCGACGACTTCGTCGTCGCCGCGCTGCTCCTGGGTGTAGAGCAGGTCGCCCTGAACGGCGAAGGAGGACCAGGCCGGTCCGACCAGCCGGCGCCACAGTTCGACGGGCGGCGACGCCGACCAGTTGGTCTCGATCTGCACGCCTGGAACGATGCTGTCGCGATTCGGGCCGCGAAAGCCGGGCCAGTCAGCCGCTGCTTTCGCTGCGGCCGAAGCAGGTGGCAGCTCCCTCGGAGTCTCTGCCGGTACCGACGGGACCATCTTCGACTCGTCGTTGCTTTGAGCCAGGAGCCGCTCCTCGGAAGTCGCCGACCAACGCCAGGCGAAATCCAAACCGCCCTCGGCGCGAATGCCACCGATCCGGATGAGCGCCCACCCTCCACTCGCGAGCAGGATGACCGCGACCATAACGGCGCGACGAGGTCGGTCAGCGAGGCGACGGCTGGCAACGACCGCGACGACGAAAGCGAAGCTCAGCAACGGAACGGCGTAGATGACGAACAGCATCCCCATCCCCGCCTTCGCCACCGACACGTGGAGGATACGCGACGTCCCGAAGAGCGCGACAATCATCAGCAGGACCGCGCCCCAGCGCTCCCGCCGAGGAGCCCGGCTGAAGAACGCCCACCACACGGCAACAGCCACCCCGCCGATAAATGTGCCCAAAAACCAGTACATGCCTTGATCGGGCATGACCATGGGCAGTACGACCCAAGTCAGGCATTGCAGCATTGCGAGGAGCACGCCGGGCCACAGCCGAAGCGGTTTCTGGGGAGTCGGTTCGTCGGTCTGAGCGATGTTCATGCCGCGGTTGCCTCCCAAGGAGTGACGATACTGACCCAGAAAAACGAAACAAGCGCAAATGGTGCCAAGAGGAGTCTTCCGGCGAGAGCGAGCCTCTGCCTCTCATCTGTGCCCACTCGGATTACCCACGCACCGAGTATCCACGCCGCAAGACAGACTGCCGCAAAATGCACTTCTCCGATCGTCTGATAGACCCCGGGCATGCGAAGGGCGCGCACCGCCGTGAGAAAGATGAACGTGATCCGTTTTAGCCTTAACATGCTTACCTCCTTCTGGGGTGCTCTTACCGAAGATCGCGCCTCAAAGTTTCTGTAAACTCGGGAATGGGATGACACCCGTATCCGCTTGTTACGCCGTTTTGGCGAGCGGTGCAACTTCCGACAGCCCGTTCAGTTTTTCCAGATCGCCGGACGCGCAAGCGACCGGACGCCTGTGCCATTGGTTTCGTTCATGAAGTTATCTTATGGTACGCCACCAATGCGCTCAACACGATCATCAACACCGCGCCCGCGATGACGAATTCGTGCGCCCTTTCCATGCGGACCCGGCCGAGGCTCTTCATCCCAATCGCCGGGAACAGAAAATAGAGAGTGCCCTTCCGCACATTCGCCCAGCCAACTACGGTCACCACCGCCGGGATTCCCGTCCACACATTGTGAAATGACACGATCAACAGCCCCAGCGGAAGGTGTAGAAACGCGACCACGAAGATACCTGCCTCGCCTTTTTCGCGCAAGTTCAGAAAGAACTGCACCCAGGCCCGCGGCTGCAAGATGTGCGACAGCCCGATGACGAAGTAGCTAAGAACTGTGAAACGTTCAATCGCAGTTTCAAAGACAGTTTCCACCCAATCAATAATCGAACCTCGGCGCTACCCCTTCAGCAGCCGTTCTACATCGCATTTGCGACCGCGAACAAATCGTATCCCAGTAGCGCGCTAATCGCGATAAAGATGCCGCCCGGGAATCATGAGCAACCAAGTGTTGTTCTCGTTGACTCGTTCCATATGTCTTAGACTTGCGCGTGGCATCGTGAAGTACCAAAGGGCTTTTGCGATTTGCATCCAGCCGAAGAGAGTCAACACCATCGGAATGCCGCGCCAGACTTGATGGAAGCTCACGATCAATACTCCCACGCCGAGGCAAACGGTCTCGCAGATGAGGGCCCCCGGTTCGCCCTTGGAGCGGAGCATGACCACGAACCCTGCCCAGGCTCGCGGTTGAATCATGTGCGATAGGCCCACGACGAAGAACCACACGACGGCCATCTTTTGAACAGCGGTTTCCATAGTATCAGCCCTGTGGCCTCGGCGCCCGAACGAGTAGAACAGGAATGTCCGTCCGGTGCCGCACAGCTGAGGCGACGCTGCCCAGAACGACGTCCTTGATGAGCCGGTGCCCGTGGGTGGCCATCGCAATCAGGCCGCAATGCTCGACCTCGGATGCCGCCAGAATCTGATCGGCCGGATTGCCGCACGCCAGCCGCCAGGTCGCCTCCAACCCCTCGGCGGACAAGGCCGCGCAGCAGCGTTCCAGATAGGCCCGGTCGTTGACGATTTCCTCCGAGTCCTCGAGGTTGAGTTGCTCCTGATTGCGAGCGGCGAATCCGTCGGCGACGTGGATCAGGACAAGCCGCGACTTCATCAGTTTCGCCAGCGGCCTGATGTGCTCGAGAATCGCCGCGTCGGTCGGCGAGTTTTCCAAGGGGATTAAGATCACACGATACATGGTGCGACCGACCTCCAACCGAAGTCCGCGTTACCCCCGACTCCATTCAGCGAACGTCTGCACGAGAAGATATCCGTTGAGTCCGATGATGACAACAGTGACGAACCACGAAACCGCCGCCAGCCACGTGGAATTGGTGAATACGCCCATCTTTTTCTTCTCGCCCGTGAACCACACGAGCGGAACCACCGCGAAACTCAGTTGAAGCGATAGGATCACCTGGCTGAGGATCAGGAGCCGCCCGACGCCCTGTTCTCCATAAAGTCCCGCGACCACGACCGCCGGTCCGATGGCGATCAGACGGGTGATCAATCGCCGCAGCCAGGGCCGCAAGCGGATGTTCAAGAACCCCTCCATCACGATTTGCCCGGCCAGCGTTCCGGTAAGCGTCGAGTTCTGCCCGGAGGCGAGCAGCGCCACGGCGAAAAGGGTGCTCGCCAGCGGTACGCCCATCACCGGCGAGAGCAGCTTGTAGGCGTCGCCGATGTCGGCCACGTTCTCGTGCTCCGTACCGTGAAACGCGACGGCCGCCAGAATCAAGATCGCGGCGTTGATGAAGAACGCACTGAGAAGCGACGCCGTCGAATCAATCGTCGCGTAACGAATGGCCATCGCCTGGCCCGCGTCATCGCGGTTGAAGGCCCGCGTCTGCACGATGCTCGAGTGAAGGTACAGGTTGTGCGGCATGACGGTGGCGCCGAGGATGCCGATGGCGATGTAGAGCATTTCGGGATTGGCGACGATCTGCGTGTGCGGAATTAGCCCGGCCATCACCGCGACGAGCGGCGGCTGGGCGTAAATCAGATTGTACGCGAAGCACGCGCCGATCGTGACGATCAACACGGCCACAATGCACTCCAGCATTCGGAAGCCTTTGTGCTGGAGGAAAAGGACGATCAGCACGTCCATCGCGGTAATGCACACGCCGATGACGAGAGGTATACCGAAAAGAAGGTTGAGTGCGATGGCCGAACCGATCACTTCGGCCAGGTCGCACGCGGCGATCGCCACCTCGCACAGCACCCAGAGGGTCAGCGCCACCGGGCGCGAGTAGTGATCGCGGCAGGCCTGCGCCAGATCGCGCCCGGTCGCGATGCCCAGCTTGAGGGCCAGGTGCTGGAGCAGGATGGCCATGAAATTGGAGATCAGTATGACGGAAAGAAGCGTGTAGCCGAACCGCGCCCCGCCGGCCAGATCGGTCGCCCAGTTACCGGGGTCCATGTACCCCACGGCCACCATCAACCCGGGCCCGGCGAACGCAACAATCTTCCGCCAGCGCGAGGCGCCCGGCGGAACGCGGATGCTGGAGTAAACCTCCGGCAGGCTGGGAGCGGTGCGCGCATGCCTCCATCCCGAGCCGGAGGTCTTGGCGCGCCTACCGCTCAGGACTGTAGCGGCCTCGGTCGCGTCAGGATGCAGCAAGGGCTTGGACACCGCTTGAGGCTCCGAAGGATTCATGGGAACGGCACACCTGCCGAAACCGCCCGCCGGCAACCGATGCCGCCCGAACCACTGAGTTCGGACGATACGCGGATCTGCGACGAACTTCGGCTTATTCTATATCGACGCGTAGGCTATAGCAAGTACAAACTTTGGTACTCCTAATTTTAGATTGATCTTCAGGCTACTTGCGGAAGTTGCAATGCGCCGTCAGACTCGTCACGAGCAAGCCTTGGAGTCGCTGCCGTGCTCAGTGCGTCCATCGAGGACTACATCAAAGTCATCTACACGCTCGAATCCGAGCGTGCCAAGGCCAGCACCAAGGGAATCGCCGACCGTCTTGGAGTAAAGATGGCGTCAGTCACCGGAATGGTAAAGCATTTGGCCGCCGAAGGTTACGTGCGACACACTCCCTACCGCGGCGTACACCTGACTCCGAAGGGCCGCACAGTCGCTTTGGGAATGGTCCGCCGCCACCGGCTCATCGAACTGTTTCTCTGCCAGACCTTGGGGTTGTCCTGGGACGAAGTTCACGCCGACGCGGAACGACTCGAACATGTGGTGAGCGAGAATCTCGTTGAACGGATTTACGAAGTTCTCGGACGGCCTGAATTCGATCCGCACGGCTCGCCCATCCCGGCTGGGGACGGGACGATCGCGCCAACACGTGGAATCCGACTGGATGAGATGGGCCAGGGCGCCCGCGGCGAGGTCGTGGAAGTCTCGGATCGCGATCCGGAGTTCCTGCGATACCTGACCGAGTTGGGGCTGCGGATCGGAAGCGGAATCGAGATTCGCGACCGAGCGCCGTTCAATGGGCCGATCACGCTGGCCCTTGACGACCGAACCATCGCGATCGGGCATGAGGCCGGTTCGCGGATCCGTGTGGCCTTGGCCGAAACCGCGCCTGTGCGCCGCCCCAAGCGCTGATCGCGCCGCGATAGGACCGGACGCGGAATTGTGATATGATTTCGTCGCGCGCCGTTTGAGGGATGCGTGCGAGTCTCCGAGAGAGGCGGAAGACATCTTGAAACAAGTCATGGCGAATTCATCGAAAACGCCGGAGCAGCGCATTGAGGACGCGCGAAAGCGGCTCGACGTGCATACACGCGAGATCGTAGCGTGGCACTTTGACCCGAAGACGGGTTGCCCCTTCTGGCTGGAATATACCAAAAGCTTGAGCTTTGATCCGCGTAAGGAAGTCCAGAGCTACGCCGACCTCGACAAGTTTCCGTTCTTCGAGGACGAGTGGCTTCGCGGCGGGCCGGTGCGACGATGGGTGCCCAAGGCGTATGCGGATAAACCGATCTACATCTTCGAGACCGGCGGCAGTACGGGCGTGCCGAAAAGCCGCATCAACATTGACGACTTCCGCATCGACTACGAGATGTTCAGCGAGACGCTTTCGGACGAAAGCTTCCCGCGCGGCGCGGATTGGCTGATGCTCGGCCCGACCGGCCCGCGGCGGCTGCGGCTGGCGGTCGAGCACTTGTGCCAACATCGCGGCGGCATCTGCTTTCACGTCGATCTCGATCCGCGCTGGGTGGTCAAACTCATCAACAAGGGTCGGATGGACGTGATGATTGAGTATCGCGATCACGTCATCAATCAGGGCCTGACGCTCTTGCGGGCGCACGAGAGCATCCGTTGCCTGTTCACCACGCCGAAGCTGCTGGAGGCGCTTTGCGAAAAGGTGTCACTTGCGCGGATGGGGATCAAGGGGGTGTTTTGCGGCGGGACGCAGCTTACCGCGCAGTTCAATCGCTTCGCCCGCGAGGAACTTCTCGAAGGCAAGGTCGAGCTGGTACCGACTTACGGCAATACGCTGATGGGGCTGGCGTGCCACAAGCCGCTTGAACCGGCAGACAATTACAGCGTCATCTACCACCCCCCCAGCCCGCGGGCGATGATCGAGGTCGTCGATCCGAACGAGCCGCGGCGCGTTGTCGAGTACGGTCAGGTGGGCCGCGTGCGGCTAACCACGCTCACCAGGGAGTTCTTCATGCCGCGGTTTTTGGAGCGCGATGAAGCTGTCCGTTGCCCGCCGTGCGAGAAATACCCCTGGGACGGCGCGGGGGACGTGAGGCCGTTTTCGGGGTTCGCGGTGCCCATCGTCGAGGGCGTGTATTGAAGAATGGTGAATAGCGAATGTCGAATGCGGGAACAACGTCAGAGCGTGGAGCGGGAGCGACACGACATTCCGAGCCGCGACCGTGAGGGATCCGGTTCGGCCGCCCTTCCTGCCTACTTCCAGGTACAACGGATGTCTGGAACCCCGCTCTCGTGCCTTGCTATTTTGATATGAGCCGAGAAATCTTCGTGGGACAGCTCGAAGTCGTCGTCACAATCTGATGGTCCTTCTATACTGTCTACGGTCTCGCCGATACCATCCTGCACCCGGATAACCGAAAACTCCGCCGAGAACTGCGTTTCGTCAACCTCAACCCTAACGATAGCCTGCTTTCCGTTTTTCTCGCAACTCCTGAACGTCTTATTACGCTCCATGTACCCCGACTCCATCGCCGTTCGAGGATTATGCACTTAGAACCGTCCACGTCAATCCTGGTAAGGCTTGTCATCGACGCGCCCTCCTCATGGAGAGCATGTCCCGTAAATAGTTGAAAAAGAGCGGTTCTCCTTCGGAGCCTGCC
>ERZ1292633.1598-Hain-H41-02um-R1-1598-length-24273-cov-5_pt1 | contig 24273 bp, 23 predicted proteins | sample MGYA00564406_ERZ1292633 | MGnify/ENA primary metagenome ERZ1292633 (study PRJEB36523, sample SAMEA6512639) | groundwater metagenome | collected 2019-01-08 | study: AquaDiva: Metagenomics assemblies of 32 groundwater samples | reverse complement strand
GGAACATGAAGCCCGTCGCGGACAATTGGTGGCCCCGCAGCAACGCTCAGCGCGCGTTTGGCGAGCGCATGGGCAATGCTTGCCTTGCCGATCCCTTGTGGGCCAGTGAATAGCCAGCCGTGATGCAAGCGCGTGCCGTCAAGTTCACCAAGAAACGCCGCGATTTGAATATCATGGCCAATGATATTCATAAAAAATCTTCGATTGCCGCGATCAGCCGCGCGGTGACGTGACCAGCGCTTCCTTGAGCATTGATCATACGGATGCGCTCGGGCTCCGCCTCGGCAAACGTCGCAAAAGCGTGCGCCACGCGCCGATGGTAAGCCCTATTTTTGGCACCAAAGCGGTCAACATTGCCCCCGTCACGTGCGGCGGCACGCGACTCGGCTTCGTTATCAGGCAGCGTGAGGATGAGTGTGCGATCCGGCAACATGCCTTCGCTACCGATCCGGTGTAATGTCATGACGTCATCATCAGAAAGACCGCCCGCCCCGCCCTGATAAGCGCGGCTGCTATCAAGGAAACGGTCACATAGCACCCAATCGCCACGGGCAAGCGCAGGCCGAATTAGCTTCTCCACATGATCTGCGCGTGCCGCCGCAAAGAGTAGCGCCTCGGCGCGCGCGCTCCATTTATCTTCGCCGCCTTGCATGAGTAGTGCGCGGATAGCCTCTGCGCCTTCGCTGCCGCCGGGCTCACGCGTGGTAATGACGTTGTGCCCGCGCGCGGTGATCGCGTCGGCAAGCGCCTTCAACTGCGTGGATTTTCCAACGCCCTCGCCGCCTTCAAGCGTGATGAAGCGCCCGGTCATGCCTTAGAAAAAGGACGTCAGGCCAGCCCAGACGCGGCCAAAGAACCCCGCCTCACCAACGTCACTTTCGGCAACGAGCGGCATGATCTGCGGCGGCGTATCAGCGGTTGTGATGATGAGATCAGCAATATGCTGACCCTTTTTGATGGGCGCCTTCACTGGCCCATCATAAACCACCTTGGCTCTGAGTGTTGCTGAAGCACCTACCGGCAGTGTGACAGCAATGGCGCGCGGCGCGACCAACCCGACTTCGGATGCGCTGCCCATTTGCACTTCGGCGTTTTCAACATGCTTGCCCGCCGCGACGACTGGCTTGGACTCCCACGCTTTTTGGCCCCATTCCATAAATTTAACCGATTCAGTGATGCGGTTGTTGAAGCTATCCAGCCCGGCGACCACCATCACCAAACGCCTGCCATTTTGTTCGGCTGAGCCAACAAAACCGTAACCCGCCTCGTCAGTATGGCCGGTTTTAATGCCGTCGGCCCCTGCAACTTTGCCGAGCAACGGATTACGGTTTGGCTGAACAATATCTTTGCCCGAGCCAAGCGTTTTGCCCCAAGTGAAATCCTTCAGGCCATAAAATTGCTTGTAAAGATCGGGATATTTGTCGAGCGTCGCTTTACCCAAGGTCGCAAGATCACGCGCCGAAGTATAAGTAACCCCGCCATCGGGCCAACCGTTTGACGTGCCATAATTGGTGTTGGCAAGGCCAAGCCGCTTGGCCGTTTCATTCATCTGCGCAACAAACGCCGCTTCGGTGCCAAACATCCCTTCGGCAAGAACAACGCAAGCGTCGTTGCCAGAAAGCGTCGCGATGCCGTGAAGCAGATTTTCGATACTGACTTGTTCACCGGCTGACAGGAACATCGTTGATCCGGCCTGCGGGCCATGCCATTTTTCCCATGTTTCTGGGCGAACAGTGAATTTCTGATCAAGTTTGAATTTGCCCTGCGCAATCAAATCAAACGCAAGATACATCGTCATCATCTTGGCCATTGAGGCTGGCGGAATACGCCGTTCGGCATCCTTGGCGTAAAGCACTGCGCCCGACGACAAATCGACCATATATGCAATTGGCGCAGTCGTCTCAAACGGAGGAGCCGCCGCCGAAACGGGCAACGAAAGCGCCGCGATGGCGGCAAAGGACGCAAATACAGGCTTCATGATCATACTTTCAAATGGATTAACAGCTCTTAGCGAGTCACCCGTGCGTCGCGATAGCCTTTTGCGCCGAGCGGGCCAAGCGCTGCGCGCGCGCTTTCTTCGGTTTCATAGGGGCCAACGCGCACACGCCAGATTGGGCCCGCAGAAATGGCGCTGCCGCCTGCCTTTTTGGCCAATGCGTCCGCGCGCGCCTGACTTGAAAAAGCGCCGATTTGAATGAAGTAATTGCCTGTGCTTGTCGAAACGTCGGCGCGCTTGATCGGAGCGTCTGGCAATGCAACCGCCGCAGGTTTGGGCTTTGCTTTCATCGGCGTGGCATCCGGCGGATCAAATTGCGCACCTGCCGAATTGGCGACGGTGGTAGCCACAGGTGGCACGGTCACAGGTTTTACTTTATTGGGTGTGCTTGCCACTGTCGGGCTCACTTCGCCGGGCTTGAGATTCCGGCGAAGTGCTGCAAGTAATGACGGTGGCGTGGCCAAACGCTCGGCTGCCGCTCCGCCATTTTGCAACTGCCGTCGTTCAAATTCAGGCGGGTTGACCCGGCGAACGCGCACAGGAAATTGCCCTTGTGTTGTTACGCCTAGCTGTTTGGCGGCACCCGCCGAAATATCAATGATCCGGCCGCGCTTTGATGGCCCCCGATCGTTGACGCGGACGAGAATTGTACGTCCGCTATCAAGATTGGTCACTTCGGCAAAGCTCGGCAGTGGTAGCGTGTTATGTGCGGCAGAAACACCTTCCGGATTAAAGATTTCACCGCTTGCGGTTGGATTGCCGCGCAGCTCATCGCCGTACCAGCTCGCGTAACCAACTTCATCATAGTTCACTTTATCACCTAAAGGCGGGGGCCGAGTGGCGGCGTCTTCCGTGCTATCCCCCTGAGCCACCTTAAATACAGGTATTGAATCCGCAGCCGGGCTTTTCCGCGTTTGTGCTTCGCCTGTGTCGCTGGCAAAAATACCGCAACTGGCAAGAACCAGCGCCGGAACGCTGATCAGGACAAGATTATTTTTCCACCGCATCTGCAAGCAACCCCACCGAAAGCCCATAAAAATTCGAGCAATTATATTCCAAGATAACGCGGTAATTGCCGGTGAGCAAATAGGCCGGAGCATCAGGTCCGTCGGGTTCTATTAGACTCGCCAGCTCGGAATCGCGAAAACGCTTGTTTTCAAAAGGGGTTACGCCAAGCGCGCGCCACTCGGCAATTGTTTTCCACTGGCTATGCCGTTCGTGCACGCGCGGGCAACGCGGCGCAACAGTGCGTGATTTTATCGCACTGCGATCAAGCGATACAGGCACATTGGCACGCGTGCCCCACGGAACCCCTGCCCGCCACCCTGCATTCACGAAATAATTTGCGATCGAGGCAAGCGCATCGGCCTCATTGCTCCAGATGTCAGCACGCCCGTCACCATCGCCGTCGCGCCCGAGCCGGATATACATGCTTGGCAGGAATTGCGGATATCCGGTGGCACCGGCCCAACTCCCTTTAAGTTGTTCACGCGGAACGCCTCTGTCCATCATCTTGAGCGTGGCAATAAATTCACTACTAAACAGTGCACGCCGCCGTCCCTCAAACGCAAGCGTCGCAAGAGCGTTGGCAAGATCAAAATTGCCAGTCACTTTGCCATAAGCGGTTTCATTGCCGTAAATCGAAATCATAATCGATTCAGGCACGCCGGTTTCGCGCTCCACCCTGCCAAGCAACGGACGAAGCTCCTGATATTTAATCCGCCCGGCTGCAATCCGCACAGAATCCACATGCCGCGCGTAATAAGGCGCAAATTTAGGAATTGGCGCGTTGGGATCAGCACCGGGTTGCCTGCGATCAAGCGCAACAACACGAGGATCAAAAGCCAATGTCGGAATCACCGCTGAAAGCGTTCTCTGGCTAACGCCTTGCTGTGCCGCGTCTTGCGCCAAAGTGACCGTATAGGCCGAAAAGCCGCCCTCGTCACTGGGGCCGACTTGCGCCGTCACCGCCGAACCCGAAAGGCAAATTACCCCGGCAAGGCTGAGGGCCAATGCACCGTGCGTAGCAAAACTTACTTTACTCATGCTAGCCTTGTGGCACAAACCGGAGCGCGCGTGAATTCCATTCGTCCCAACGCTTGCACAAAAGAGCGTTTAGCGTCTAAAGGCGCTGCCAGAGCGGACAGGTGGCCGAGTGGTTTAAGGCAGCGGTCTTGAAAACCGCCGTGGGTGCAAGCTCACCGTGGGTTCGAATCCCACCCTGTCCGCCAAAACTTCCGCAGTTTTCAGCCGTTTTTATCTAGTGTGCCGTGTCAGCTAAAACACGGTTACCTCCGTCATCATCAATCTGGCACTCTTGAGGTCTGTGCTTCGTCACGTTGGTGATAGGTTGCGGCCCGTTATGAGGCCGGTGGCATCCATGCCCTGATCGAAGCACAGACGCAGTGTCCAACATCCCCGACAAGTCCAATTGCAAATGGACGTCGTGCTTCAGCAAAACCCTCTACCGCGAACAGAACCTCGCCGAGCGCTTCTTCAACAAATTCAAACCTTTCCGCCGCATGGCCACCCACTACGACAAACGCGCCTCTGGTTGCGTGCTTATGAGTCTACCACCTGATTGGGCGGGTTCGTGGATGATGGGTATGACGGGACTCGGGTCAATCAATTTGATGGTGCTACCCAAATCCAAACCGTTCCACCCACGGCTGGAGGATCGGTAGCACTGATGCCATCTGCGCTTTGTAGCGTTCCCACTGCTTGGTACCATCATACAGCGCGCGCCGGACTTGGGATGCACTTGCGGTAGCAACCCCGCGACGCTGTGCGGTTTTGTTAAAGTCACGCATTTCGGGCGACCATTCCAGCCCCAGGAAATTGCACAGTGCCTGCGTCGTCGCGTCAAAATCATGCACCAATGCGTCGTAGCGGAGTTCGTGCACCGTGAGCGGCAGCGTCTCAAAGCACCGCTCCATCAACGTCATCAACGCATCATAATGGCGCGCTGTGCTTTCAAGGGTTGTGAATTCCATCGCGGCAGCGCTCAGCGCGAAATTGGTACGGAAACAGCTCCACACCACATCGCGCGGATCGCGGCGCATGACAATAATTCTGGCGTCTGGAAAAAGCTTGGCGATCAGCGGAAGCATGAGGCCCTTAAGTGGGTCCATATCAACGAATAATTTGCCAGCCTGTCCGGCGCCATAGCGCCTGACCTGCCCCCAATAGGACTCAACAAATGGCGCTAGCCCATCCGCATCAAGCACCGCAAATCTCGCCAGCCCGCCGTCACTTTGCAAAAAGGCTTGCGCCGCCTTGATCAACGTCGGCTTCTCTTCAAGCGCGTCCACACCGTCCACACTCGCAAGAATATTCTCGACCAGCGTCGTGCCAGAACGCGGATAGCCGAGCAGAAAGGCATGGGGCCGGTGCGTAGGCATCAATGATTGCCACTGCCCCCGATCAATAGCGTCCACCGATTCCTCGATTGAGGCGATGAACGCGCTTTGCGGCGGCTCTGCGCGGTTTGCCCCGAAATGGACGGCATGTTGCCGGGAAAAGTGCGCGTTTGCTTTCGCATAAGCGGCGAACGCTTCATCCTGGGCATCAAGCCGGTCATGCACATCACCGAGCAGGCCGAGCGCAATCACCTGATCCGCAATATGCACAGTGTCACGCGCGACGAGTTGCGTGAGCGCAGTTCGCGCATTGGGGAACGCTCTTTCCTCATAATCACAGCGCGCCAGAGCAATAATCGCAGTCGGGTTCTGCGGGTCGATTGCGAGCGCACGTTCAGCCGCCGCGCGCGCCTCTCCAAATGCTCCCATCCGCGAACTTGCCTGTGCAAGAGCGGCAAGCGGCGGGGCACTGCTTTGATCAAGCCTCACCGCGCACAGAAAATCAGCCGCTGCCGCCTCATACGAGCCAACCGCCTCATACGCATAGCCACGTTCGAGCCAATAAGCGGGGTTATCGCCGACTGCCGGGGCAACGCGCGCAAAGGTCGCGAACGCCTCATCGAGCCGCCCCTCTTTGCGCATAACGGCGCCGATTGAGAGATGGATCAACGGATTATTCGGAGCGAGCGTCAGCGCCTCACCCAACAATATGTGCGCTTGTGCAAAATCTCCGGCTTCTTCACACGCCCAAGCGGCAAGATTCAACAACATCGGATCGCGGTGCCCCGCTGCCAACATTACCTCGGCAAGTCGCGCGGCGGCGTGCATCTCACCGGTGCCTAGTGCGTCATCAATTGCCTGCCATGTGGCCGTTTCGTTCAATATCATGCCCTCTTACTGCCTGCCCTTTGCCCGAAGCATGATTGGCGCGCAATTGTATCTGCGCGTGCAGCTTGACAGTTGGGAGCGCTTCCTTTCCTGATAATACAAACAACCAACCACCCATGATGGACAAGAAAATGACCGATTTTCAAGCGCTCCTACAACCCGATCAGGGCCAAGTCGCACACAGCATTACTGTCGCCACCAAAGATGGGTTTGAAGATTGGTTTAAGGCGCTTCCTGAACGCGCGCGCGCAGTTGTGCTTGCTGCGCAGTTTAAGGGCAAGGCTGGTGAGTTTGTCATTATTCCGGGCGAAGCGGTCGATGATTGGTCGGTCGCGATTGGTGCTGCGGATGCGCCAAGTATCTGGGATTTGGCAGGTGCCGTCGCGCGATTGCCTGAAGGAACCTACCGGTTGAGCGATGGTGCCCCCGGACAGGCTGCGCTTGGCTGGCTCCTCGCGCACTACCGCTTTGATCGGTATTTGCCGTCGGCTGAGCCTATGTCACAGCGGGTGTTGCTAACCCCTGAACCAGTGACCATTGCCGAGACGGTACGGGTGGCACAAGCGACCGCGCTCGTCCGCGATTTAGTCAATACGCCCGCAGCCGATATGGGGCCAGCCGATTTGCAAAGCGCGGCACAGAGCATTGCCAAGGCGCATGGCGCGACGTTGACGATCACCAAAGGCCATGATTTGAGCGCGGGTTACCCAATGATCCATGCCGTCGGACGTGCCGCCGATAAGCATCACGCGCCGCGCCTAATTGAGATAGAGTGGGGTAATCCAGCACATCCGCGCCTCGCGATCATTGGCAAAGGCATTAGCTTCGATTCGGGCGGGCTTAATATAAAGCCCGGCGGATCAATGCGGCTGATGAAGAAGGATATGGGCGGGGCCGCGCACGCGATTGCACTTACTAGCCTTGTCATGGCAGCACGGCTGCCGGTACGGTTGCATATGCTGATTGCAGCGGCTGAAAACGCGATTTCAGGCGACGCATTCCGCCCCGGTGACATTCTCACTTCCCGAAAAGGACTTACGGTCGAGATTGACAATACCGATGCGGAAGGGCGGCTCGTGCTTGCTGATGCAATTACACGCGCAGGCGATAACAATCCCGAACTGGTAATTGATTTCGCGACCCTCACTGGCGCCGCGCGGGTTGCGCTTGGCCCTGATTTACCCGCAATGTTTTGTAATGAACATGAACTGGCCCGTGCGCTCTCCGAAGCATCGGTTAATTGCCATGATCCGGTTTGGCGGCTTCCACTCTGGTCTGGCTACGACGATATGCTCAAGTCAGATGTTGCTGATATCGCCAATAGCTCCGAAAGCGGGATGGCGGGCGCAATAACAGCAGCACTGTTCCTGCGCAAATTCGTACCCGAAGGCGCGCAGTGGGCGCATTTCGATACATTCGCGTGGCGCAGCGCTGCCAAACCCGGACGCCCCAAAGGCGGCGACGCACTTGGCCTGCGCGCCGCCTATGAAGTACTCAAATCACGTTATCCGGTGGTTTAGCGCTTTCCCAAAAGCCCGCCCAAGATTGCGTCCAATGGGTTTGCAGCACCCGCTTGCTGGCCACCACCGCCACCAAATGCGCCTGCAAGCCCGCCAAGCATATCACCGAGGCCGCCTCCGCCTTGAGCAGGCGCGGCGGCTGCACTGCCACCACCGATCATTGACGCAAGCACCGATCCAGCGAGGCCGCCCATAATGCCTCCACCCATTTTCTTTGAAACCTGCTGCGCGACAAGCCCCGCAACAATCGGGAGCATCGCCTTCAGAATTGTATCGCTGATTCCGGTCTGCGCCGACGCATGAGTTGCGACTTGGCGGCTGACATCCTTTGATCCAAAAATCTGGCCGAGGATATTATTACCGTTGTCGATATCCTGTTCAGGCGCGCCCATGCCCGCCACGATGTTCGTAATTTGGGCAAGCCCGCCTGCCTCTTCACTTTTCTGAAGACCGCCCATGACCGCAGGGAGGAGTGCCCCGACAGCAGCATTTGCCTGTTCAGGAGAAAGGCCAAACTGGCTTGCGAGGCCACCAACATCAATCTGCGGGTTACCGCCAGTTCCCTGCCCGCCAATAGCACCCTGCAAAAGCTGACCCAAAATATCCATTGTTTTACTCCTCACTCAAATTTTAATACAAACGGCACCAATGGCATCGCCAGACAAAGCATAGTAGCATCGCCGCGCAAAACAATGCCATGGTGATTCGTGCACCCGGCCACTGACAGGAGTAACAGATGAGTATTTTTAGCGCGATCAAGAATGCAATTTTCGGCAAGCCCGCCGAAGCGGCTGCGCCCGCCCCAGTTGCAAAACCGGCCGCCGCAGCGGTTGCCGCAGCGCCCTCGGCTCCGGTTGATGTTGATGCGATCCTGACGGCTGCCGCAGCGTCGGTTGATTATGACACCAACTGGCGGACCTCCATTGTTGATCTCATGAAACTTTGTGGCCTTGATTCAAGCCTCGGCAACCGCAAGGAGCTTGCCAAGGAGCTGGGTTTCACTGGCGATATGAATGACAGTGCATCAATGAATATCTGGCTTCACCGTCAGGTAATGAACCAGCTTGCAGCCAACGGCGGACATGTGCCGGCCGATCTCAAAGATTGATAATTTTATGGTGATGGCCGGTGCCAACGGCATCGTTGCACCAGCCATTGCTTTTATATCCTCCAATCGTCTATCTGCGCTGCAATATGACCGCGTCGCGCAGTAGCTTTCGCCTTTCTGGCCACTCAATGACTTTTGACCTGCGGTGCCACGCGCTGCGCGGGGATCTTGCCGACGTCGCGTTGGCAGGCAAAACTTTTGCGCCGCACTATGCCGAAGCGACCTTGCGCGAATGTGCTCCGTCCTTTCTTGCAATGTACGACAAACCCGATGGTAATCAGATTTCCGAACTACTTGCGGGCGAGGCATTTGGTCTGCTCGATATAGCCGGCGGCTGGGCATGGGGCTATTCAATCCACGATCATTATGTCGGTTATGTCAGGGCTGATGCGCTGGTCATGCCCTCTGGACAAAAACAGACAACGGCAAAGAGTGATCCCGTTGACGCTGCCAGCCTGTTTCTCGATATGCCCTATGTATGGGGTGGACGCGGCGGCGCAGGCATTGATTGCTCTGGACTGGTGCAGCGCGGATTTGCCGCCGCCAGCATTGCGGTACCGCGTGACAGTGATATGCAATTGGCTGAAGTTGGCGATATGCTCGCCGATGATATTCCATTGCAGCGTGGCGACCTGATATTCTTTCCTGGTCATGTCGGAATGATGGTGGGCAGCGAAAAACTGCTTCACGCAACGCGCCACCACGGCAAAACCGTGATCGAACCACTTGCCGATGTTGCAGCTCGTGTTTCCGCTATATATCCTCAAGCAGTTGCGGTGCGTAAACGACTTTCGATATGACGACGCGGGTATTTGTAGATGGCGCGGTTGGGACGACCGGCCTCGAAATCGCTGACCGCCTTGAAGGTCGTGTTGATCTTGACATCATCACGCTTGATGACGCGCAGCGCAGAGATGCTGGTGCGCGCCGCGATGCACTGAATGCCGCAGATCTTGTCATCCTCTGCCTACCAGATGATGCCGCACGTGAAGCAGTTTCGCTAATCGACAACCCCAACACCCGCGTCATCGATGCCTCAACCGCGCACCGCATCTCACCCGATTGGACATTCGGCTTTCACGAAATTGACCCTGACGGAAAACGAAAAATTGCAGGCGCAATGCGCGTATCAAATCCCGGCTGTTACCCAACAGGTTTCCTCGCGCTGATCGTTCCGCTGTTGCGCGCAGGTATCATCCCTGCGGAATGGCCAATCAGTATCAATGCCGTTTCGGGTTACTCAGGTGGTGGCAAAGCAATGATTGCGGAGTTTGAAAGCAGCAACCCGCCAACCGCTTGGCGCGGTTATGCCCTCAGCCTTGCGCATAAGCATGTCAGCGAGATGCACCGGCATTCTGGCCTCGTCCACGCGCCACTATTCGCGCCTTCAGTGGCCAACACATATCGTGGGATGATCGTCGACGTGCCGTTGCTAACGGGCGTAATGCGTGACGGGCCGACATCTTATGTCATCAGCGCAATATTGCGCAAAGCCTACACCGATTGCGCGCTGGTCAATCTGGTCGAAGACTTTGACGAAGCAAATCTGACGATTGAGCATGCTGCGAACACTGACCGGCTTGATCTTTTCGTTTTTCACAGCACAGATGATAAGCAGGTGCGCCTTGTTGCGGCGCTTGACAATCTCGGCAAGGGTGCCGCCGGAGCAGCGGTTCAATCGCTTAACCTTATGATTGGAGTCGATGAGATCACTGGTCTTCGATTATAATATTGGGGTCGCCGAGTCGGCGTGGAGCGCTTCAACCCGGCGACGTGACGAGTATAATTCGCTAATATCGATCAGGGAAACGAGTTAAAAGAATAACTGTGATCGGATTTATCGATTCAAAAGGCAGCTGACCTTTTGCGAAGCCTGCCACCCCCGCCGACGCAGAGCAGCACCAATCATGCCAAAGCCTAACATCATCATCGCCCACGTCGCAGGCTCTGGAACGCCGCCGCCTGCACCGCCACCGACAAGAAAGACTTGGCTTTGGTTGTCAAACGCAACCAATGCGCCGATGTCGTTAGCATTGCCCACTGGCCCGTTTAGCACCGCCGCAAGATAGGAGTCAGCCTGCGCTTGAATATCGACGAAATCTCCAAATGTACTAAAATCCCCGTTCGCCACTGAATAACCACCGACACCAGCCTCAAAAACAATTTCCCAGACACCCAGGGCAACCGACGCAGCAATGCGCGATTGCAGGCTAACGTCGTTAGTCGTCGCAAACAGCGGATTCGTGTTGCGAAGCAAGGCAGCCAGTTGTTGTTGCTTCGTGGTATTCGAAAGAAACGAGGAAATCGCGCCAAGCTCAAAATTACCGCCCGTCAGCGTGCGTGTGAAATCAAGACAATAAGACAGAACAGAAAAAGGATCATTGGTCTGCGCATTCCGCCCCGTGAAGGCAAAGCGCCCCGCCTCACCGCCAAATGTCAGGCTAAGCGGAGTATAACTGATACCACCAAACAGCGCCGGTGGGCTGTAATGCGCTTCATCAAGGAAGATCGTTGTCGCTGACGCCGGGGCTGCAACACATGCGGTTGCCAAGCCAATGACGGCAAGAAAACGCTGAAATATACGCATAACTAACCCCTGATTCGCTTACGCCAGCGAGGTTAATCGATTGTTAGCAATTCCCAAAGAAGAGATAATTGCGTTAAGCATCATAATGGGACGGCTTACATTTCGCCCTTTGATCGGCGAAGCGCGAACCATTTTTCGACATTGGCATTATGCTGGTCCAGTGTATCGGCAAAAACATGGCCACCAGATCCGTCGGCAACGAAATAAAGCGCGCGGGTCGGTTCGGGATCCAGCACCGCTGCAATCGCAGCTTTGCCCGGGTTGGCGATTGGCCCGGTAGGAAGCCCTGCACGGGCATAAGTATTGTATCCATTATCGGTTGCGAGTTCGGATTTGAGAATGCGACGACCGAGCGGTTTGCCCTTGGTCACCGGATAGATCACAGTTGGATCGGCTTGAAGTTTCATGCCAATCCGCACGCGATTTGAATATACCCCGGCAACCTTGCGCCGCTCCGTCGGCAGCGCGGTTTCTTTCTCGACAATTGCCGCGAGCGTAATCGCTTCATTCGGACTGCGCACAACGGTCGTTGGTTTGCGCTGCGCCCATAGTTCGGCAAGCGTTTTACCCATCGCATCCTGCATCCGTTTAAGCACGGCTGCGCGCGGCTCACCCCGCACATAGGCATAGCTGTCGGGAAGAACTGACCCTTCGGCAGGAACCGCGACTTCTCCTGTAAGCAATTCGGTTGCCATCAGTCGCTCCTGAACCAACACAGACGGCATCCCTTCAGGGATCGTCACGAACCGCTGCAGCGTTTTGCCTGACTGGATGAGCGTAAGGACTTCGGCATCATCCATGCCAGCCTTCACTTCATACTCACCTGGCTTGATTGGTTCATCCGAACCCAGAAGCTTTGCCTGGCGAAGGAAGGCGTTGGCGGATTTTATAGCGCCCTTATCCTCCAGCATCTTCGCCGCAGCCGTCAGGCTTGAACCTTCAGCAACCACAACGGTCACGTCTTTTTCAGCAACACCGCCGCAAGCCGTAAGCAACAGCGCCAAAAACAGGCAAAACAGCCATTTCATGGCTATATCGCCCGCATCACCAAGCTTGCATTGGTGCCACCAAAACCAAAACTATTGTTGAGCACAGCACGTACCTGGCGTTTTTTTGCAACATGCGGCACAAGATCTACACCGACACAGCTATCGCTTGGATTATCAAGATTAAGCGTTGGCGGAACGATTTGATCGCGCATCGCGAGCAGGCAGAAGATCGATTCAACAGCGCCCGCACCACCAAGCAAATGACCGATCGCTGATTTCGTCGAGCTCATCGACATGGTGCCGAGATGATCGCCAAATAAACGCCGCACCGCGCCCAGCTCAAGCTCATCAGCCATCGTCGATGTGCCGTGCGCGTTGACATAATCAATGTCATCTAGCGTGAGTCCTGATTTTTTGAGCGCCATTTCCATTGATCGGTAAGCACCCGATCCTTCAGGGTGCGGTGCCGTCACATGATACGCATCACCCGACAGGCCATAGCCAATCACTTCACCATAAATTTTCGCGCCGCGTGCCTTTGCCCGTTCATATTCCTCAAGCACAACAACTCCAGCGCCCTCACCCATCACAAAGCCGTCACGGTCTTTGTCATATGGGCGTGACGCTTGTTCAGGCCGATCATTAAAACTGGAGCACAGCGCACGCGCCTGGGCAAATCCAGCGATCCCAATTGGGCAGATGGTCGACTCTGCACCGCCCGCAAGCATCACATCAGCATCATCCATCGCGATCATCCGCGCCGCGTCACCAATGGAATGCGCGCCGGTTGAACAAGCCGTCACGACAGCATGGTTTGGCCCCATCAAGCCATATTTGATAGAAACCTGTCCTGAAATAAGATTGATCAGGCGACCATGAACAAAATGCGGTGAAACACGGCGCGGGCCTTTTTCAGCAAGAACCAAAGACTCGCTTTCGATTCCCGGCAGTCCGCCAATGCCCGAGCCAATCGAGCAGCCGGCACGAAACCGCTCTGCCTCGCTCATGTCAAGCAGTCCGGCATCCTCGATCGCTTGGCCCGCTGCGTCGATACCCAGAATGATGAAGCGATCAACCTGTCGCTGAACTTTATAGTCCACGCGCTTGTCAGGATCGAACCCCCAAGGGTGATCCTTTGCCTTTACCTCACACGCAATCGTGCAGGGATAATCGCTTGCGTCGAAATGCGTAATTTGCCCCGCGCCTGATTTCGATGCGATCAAATTCGCCCAACTTGTCTCAACGTCCGCACCAAGCGGCGTCACAAGCCCCAACCCGGTTATAACAACACGACGCATCGCAATCCTCTCAAACAAAAACGCGGTTTATCGAAATAAAAACGGCCCCTTCGCGGGTGCGAGAGAGCCGTTTTCTATCGTTAAAACGCACCCGCAACACCGGGTTAGCGTCGCCGCTATGCGGCTTTCTTTTCGTTGATGAAGGCAATCGCATCATTAACAGTTGCGATTTTTTCAGCTGCATCGTCAGGGATTTCCACGCCGAATTCTTCTTCAAACGCCATTACCAGTTCAACAATATCAAGGCTGTCAGCACCAAGATCATCGATGAAGCTCGCATCATCGGTAACCTTATCGGCTTCAACGCCAAGATGTTCGACAACGATTTTTTTAACGCGATCTGCTGTCTCGCTCATGGATGATCCTTCTCGTTCATGTAAAAGCAATGTTGATAAAACGCCCTAAAGCGGCGCATCGTTCGTTGCAAGCCCCCTGTTGCAACAGCATAACCAAGCCATGTTTGCCAAAGCCATCAAAGCATCGCCATACCGCCATTTACGTGAAGCGTTTGGCCCGTGACATAGGCCGCTTCCCGGCTGGCGAGATAAGCCACCGCTGCGCCAATGTCAGCGCCTTCGCCGAGCCGTCCGACAGGAATCCGCCCCGTAAGTGATTCCTTTTGCGCATCAGGCAATGCGTCCGTCATAGGCGAAACAATAAAGCCTGGGGCCACGCAATTGACGGTTATATTGCGGCTCGCCAACTCTTGCCCCAGCGCCTTTGACATCGCAGTAAGCCCGCCCTTTGAAGCGGCATAGTTTGCCTGCCCCGGATTGCCCGTCGCACCGACGATGCTCGTGATAGAAACAATTCGGCCAAAGCGCGCCTTCATCATTGGTTTTGACGCTGCGCGGATCAAACGAAACGCCGCAGTCAAATTGACGGCGATCACCTGATCCCACTCTTCATCCTTCATCCGCACCGCCAGATTATCGCGCGTCACGCCCGCATTGTTGACGAGGATATCAAGCCGCCCAAGCACCTCAACCGCACGCGGAACAAGGCCATCAACCGCCGCACCGTCCGAAAGATTGCACGGCAGAATCACCGGATCGCCGCTCAACCCGGCCGCAACCGCAGCCAATGCGTCCTCACGCGTCCCCGACAAGGCGACACGCGCGCCCTGAGCGGCAAGCGCAGAGGCCACCGCTGAACCAATCCCTCCCGATGCGCCGGTTACGAGTGCAGTCATTCCGGTCAAATCAAACATTCTCACAATCCCTTCAGCAGCGCTTCGATATCATCGATGTTCACAAGCGAAACCACTTCCACTTCGCCCGCTGCACTGCGCTTGACCATAGGCCCGAGCACTTTGCCGCCGAATTCGACAAAGTGATGCACGCCCGCCGCCGCCATCGCGATCACCGATTCTCGCCAGCGCACCCTGCCCGTGACTTGTTCGACGAGTAGGCTGCGGATCATGTTAGCGTCGGCAACCGGGGCCGCCGTCACATTGGCATAAAGTGGAACGAGTGGAGCCTGTAATAAAGCATCGGCCAAAGCCTTTGCCATCGCGTCCGCCGCTGGCTGCATCAACGGGCAGTGGAACGGCGCTGATACGGGGAGCAGAATCCCACGCTTGATGCCGTGCTCCTTGGTCAGCGCAATCGCGCGATCAATCGCAGCCTTATGGCCCGAAATCACGACCTGACCCGGATCATTATCATTGGCGACAGTGCAGATTTCGCCTTCTGCCGCTGCATCGGCCAAGCCTTGTGCCTTATCAATATCCGCGCCGAGCAGCGCCGCCATCGCACCAATCCCGACAGGAACCGCCGCCTGCATTGCTTCACCGCGCAACCGCAACAGCCGCGCCGTCGTCGCCAAATCAAGCGCGCCCGCTGCACAAAGCGCTGAATATTCACCCAGACTATGCCCGGCGACAAAATCGCACTTATCAACGAGCGACACCCCGCCCTCACGCTCAAGCACGCGCAGTGTAGCAATGGCATTGGCCATGATCGCAGGCTGGGCATTGGCGGTGAGCATCAACTGATCCTCCGGCCCTTCACACATCAGCTTGAACAAATTTTGGCCGAGCGCGTCATCAACCTCTTGAAACACCTCACGCGCCACAGTGCTCGCTTGGGTCAGCGCAAGCCCCATGCCGACCGACTGGCTACCCTGCCCCGGAAAAATAAATGCCCGCATTGAAAAATCCCTGAATTTTTAATCGAAGACGGTATTGCTCTTTTCAACCGTCCAAGTCTGCCCCTTGGAAAGCAGCGCCTGCATATCGGCGCGCTTGCCTTCGGACAATTTGGTGTTTTGCTCGGTCACCGCGCGGTCAAAAGTCGGGCGGGGATGATCGAAAATCACGCCGAGCGCGATGGGCAGACCGTCCTCAATCGCCATATCAACCAGCATCATCGCGATGCCACGATTGGTGACGTTGTGCGTGATCACGCCAGCACTTTCCCAATCGCCGTCAACCACATCAACGACCTGAAGCGTAAGCTCTTCACTGTTAAGGCGAAGCCCCTTGGTGCCACCCGCGAAAAGCATCGGCTTGCCCTCTTCAAGCCAAATCTGGTTGAGCGGGGCGTTCGCCTTGTCAGTAAAGCCCGCGAACACATCATCATTATAAACGATACAATTCTGGTAAATCTCGACAAAGCCGGTGCCACGGTGGGCGTGAGCCGCCTTCAAAACTTCGGTCAGTTTCTTGTGCGTATCAATCCCACGCGCGACGAACCGCGCGCCCGAACCAAGCGCGAAGGCACACGGCGTTGCTGGGCGATCCAACGAACCATAAGGCGTTGACGGGCTGCGCGTGCCGACACGCGATGTCGGCGAATATTGCCCCTTGGTTAGGCCGTAAATTTCGTTGTTAAACAGCAGCACTTGGCAATCAAGATTGCGGCGGATGAGGTGCATCGTGTGATTACCACCGATTGACAGCGCATCACCGTCGCCGGTGATGATCCAGACATCAAGCTCGGGATTGGCGAGCTTCACCCCCGTCGCCACCGCAGGCGCGCGACCGTGGATGGTGTGGAAGCCGTATGTTTCCATATAATAGGGGAAGCGCGATGAGCAGCCGATGCCACTGATAAACACGGTATTTTCGGGCTTCACACCAAGTTCAGGCATCGTCCGCTGGACGGCCTTGAGAATGGCATAGTCACCGCAACCGGGGCACCAGCGCACCTCCTGATCGGTTTCCCAGTCCTTGGGGGAGCCTTTTGCGATTGGGGTCATATCGTTCATGAAAGCGCTCCTTCAATCGCCGCTGTGATTTCGGCGATGGTAAATGGCTGGCCGGACACCTTATTAAGCGGGCGCGCATCAACCAGATATTGATCGCGCAGCACCGTCTTGAACTGTCCCGTGTTCATTTCGGGCACGATCACCTTGTCATAGCCTTTGAGCAGCTCGCCCAGATTTTTGGGCAGCGGCCAGATGTGGCGGACGTGGATATGGCTGACATCAAGCCCTTCGCGGCGGCAGCGCAGCACCGCCTGATGGATCGGGCCGAAGGTTGATCCCCAACCGACAATAGCAAGCTTACCGCCCGGAACGCCAAGCGAAATCTCCTGATCGGGAATGCTATCAGCAATGCCGAGCACTTTATTCTGGCGGATATCAGTCATCATCTGATGGTTTTCCGAACCATAGTTGATGTGGCCGGTATCAACTTCCTTTTCTATACCGCCAATCCGGTGGAGCAATCCGGGTGTGCCTGGCTTCACCCATGGCCGCGCAAGTTTATGATCGCGCCCGTAAGGCTTAAACCCGCCTTCGGGCACATGATCCAAAAACGTCACCGGGAACGGCGCGTAAGCATCCATATCGGGGATCGCCCAAGGCTCTGCCGCGTTGGCGATATAGCCATCGGTCAACAGCATCACCGGCGTCATATATTGCACCGCAATCCGCACCGCCTCAATCGCGCATTCAAACGCATCGGCAGGAGAACGAGCCGAGATAACCGGCATTGGCGTATCGCCGTTACGGCCGTAAACCGCCTGATAAAGATCGCTCTGTTCGGTTTTGGTTGGAAGCCCCGTCGATGGCCCGCCGCGCTGTGAATTGATAATTATGAGCGGAAGCTCGGTCATTACCGCAAGCCCCATCGCCTCACCTTTCAGCGCAATTCCCGGCCCTGATGACGATGTGACGCCAAGCTTGCCTGCGTAAGATGCGCCGATGGCTGAAGCGATTGCCGCAATCTCATCCTCGGCCTGAAAGGTCGTGACACCAAATTCCTTGAGGCGCGAAAGATGATGGAGGATTGCCGACGCTGGCGTGATCGGATAGCCGCCGAAGAATATCTTAAGCCCCGCAAGCTGCGCGCCTGCGACGATGCCAAGCGAGATGGACTCGGCCCCCGTAATCGTGCGGTACTGCCCTGGTGCAACATTGGCGGCTGCAACATGATGCTGCTTGAGCCGGGCATCGCCAAGCCCGTCACCGCTGATTTCCGCCGTCTCACCATAAGCATGGCCCGCGTTAAGCGCCGCGATATTGGCCTCGGCCAGTACTGGACTCTTCGCGAACTTCTCGTTGAGCCACGCAACAATCGGCGCGCGATCACGGTCAAACATCCACAGCGCCAGACCAAGCGTCCACATATTCTTGCAGCGCAGCGCTTCCTTATTGCCAAGCCCGAACGGCTTGACCGCATCAAGCGTGAGTTGTGAAATATTGAAGTGCATCAACTGCCACTTCGACAGGCTGCCATCCTCAAGCGGATTGACCGCATAGGCCGCTTTCTTGAGGTTGCGTTCGCCAAATTCACCATCATCTGCGATGATCAGCCCACCAGCCTTAAGTGCCCCAACATTGGTTTTGAGCGCGGCCGGGTTCATCGCGATCAAGACATCGGGCTGATCCCCCGCCGTCGTGATTTCAGCCGAACCAAAATTGATCTGGAATGCCGAAACCCCGAACAAGGTGCCCTGCGGCGCACGGATTTCGGCAGGAAAATCGGGGAAGGTTGCAAAATCATTGCCTGCAAGCGCGGATGACAGGGTGAATTGCCCCCCGGTCAATTGCATTCCATCCCCCGAATCGCCCGCAAACCGGACGACAACGGCTTCGGTGTTTTCGGAGGCATTAAATATGTTTGCACTCTCGGTGCGTGCGGCGGTGGCCATTATTATGTTTCCTGCAAGCTTTTGTATCTCGGCCTTTAGACACGGCCACGCGCCAATCAAAATAGATATTATAAGGGAAAGCGCAATCTTTCTTGGCTCTCGACGGCAAGGAAAAAGCCATTTAGGCTGATCGGGCGATCATAATACCGGAGTTTACAGATGACCAAAGCCTATGTCCGCCCTGATGTGGAGACATTTCTCAATTTCCTCAACAATGTACCCGGCCCCAAAATGCACGAAGTTACGCCAGTTGAGGCACGGGCTCAAATGCGGAAGATGGGCGCTGTCGCTGAACTGCCGGTCGGTGATCTCGCAGTGATCCGCGATCTCGAAATTCCGGGGCCAGCAGGCACGATCCCTGCGCGCCTATATGACGCACGCGAAGGCCGTGAAGCCGGGCCGGTGATGGTTTTTTATCACGGCGGTGGCTTTGTCATCGGAGATATTGAAACGCATCAACCTTATTGCGCAGAAGCGGCACGGCAACTTGATATACCTGTCATTTCAATCGATTACCGGCTTGCGCCCGAACACCCCTTTCCGGCAGCCCCTGAAGATTGCGAGGCGGCTACACGGTGGATTGCCGAAAATCTGCCCTGTACCGGTCTCATCCTTTCGGGCGACAGCGCCGGCGGAAATCTCACCGTTGTCACCGCAATGGCGCTCCGTGATGCCCACGCCGCCGTGCCCGTTATCGCGCAAAATCCGATTTACCCCTTCGTGTCACTGAGCGAAGATTGGGACAGTTTCCGTAATTTCGCCGATGGCTTCTTACTCACAGCCGAAGGTATGGTTTGGTTTGGTGACGCCTATGCAAGCGTACCCGAGGATCGCCGCGCAGCGCCACTGCCGCATGATCATACGGGCTTGCCCCCAACAGTGGTTATGACCGCAAGTCTCGACCCGCTTCATGATCAAGGCATTGCCTATGTGCAAGCGCTCGAAGCCGCAGGCGTTCCCGTCCGTCATGTTGAGGCCGACGGCAATATCCACGGCCTCATTAACTTGCGCAAGATCATCCCTTCTGCACAGGATGATATCATGCGCAATCTTGATATGTTGAAGGCTGTGCTTGCCGAGTTCGTAATGGCCCCGGCATGATTGACCCCAATTCGCTTCCATATCGTCCCTGTGCCGGGATTATGCTGCTCAACGCCGAAGGTTTGGTGTTTGTCGGTCAGCGGTTCGATAGCCAGCTTGACGCATGGCAAATGCCGCAGGGCGGGATTGACGAAGGCGAGGAGGCCGAAACTGCGGCCTTTCGTGAACTACAAGAAGAAACTGGCATCGCGCCGAATCTGGCTAAGCTGGTCGCGCGTTCGGCAGGCGAGCATTTTTATGATCTTCCGCCGCATATGCTTGGCAAAATATGGAAAGGGCGGTACCGTGGCCAGAGGCAAATCTGGTTCCTGATGCGATTTTTAGGGACTGATAGCGACATCGATATTGCCACCGAGCATGAAGAATTTCGCGCCTGGCGTTGGGCTGCGCCCGAACAGCTTACAAACCTCATCGTACCCTTCAAACGGGAGCTCTACGCAAATGTCATCGCCGAATTTTCACCCCACTTATAAACCCGCGCCCGCAAGTTGGTGGGAACGCAATGTTGTCCCCAAACTGATCGGCTGCGCCTGTGCACAACCGCAAATCATGAAGGCGCGCAGCCGGATCGTCCCACAGGCGGAGGGTGATGTATTGGAGCTCGGCTGCGGCGGCGGGATTAACATGCAATTTTATGACGCGGAGCGGATCACCAGCTTTGCCGGGCTAGACCCCTCGCCCGCTCTGCTTGACGCCTCACGCGCTGCCGCTCAGGCAAAGGGCATGACCGCCGATATTCGCGGCGGCATTGGTGAGGCAATGCCGTTTGATGATGCCAGCTTTGATACCATTCTCGTCACCTTCACACTCTGTTCGGTCACCGATCAAGCGCAGGTGCTGAACGAAATGCGGCGCGTTCTGCGCCCTGGCGGCAAGGCGTTATTTCTCGAACATGGCAGCGCGCCCGACGCAGCGGTGCGCAAATGGCAACGCCGCATTGAACCACTATGGAGCCGTATCAGCGGCAATTGCCACCTCACCCGCCCGATCACGGGCGCTTATGATGGTGCTGGCTTCAAAGTCTCACATGCAGATAGAGGCTATATGCCAAAAACACCCCGTCCTTTCGGCTGGATCGAATGGGGCGAAGCGCGGGTTTAACAATGATGCAAGCAACGCCTGCAAGAGCAAAATCTGATGCGTTTGCGTCGGCTGACCGACGCAGAGTTTAGCCTGATCTGATTAAACCGACAGCGGCGTCACGCTCAAACAGGTAAAGCGCAAATCGTGCCGCTTGCCCACGAACGCTTTCAAGCCCGCCATCCCGGTCAACCAAAAGACGTGCATCGTCTGTCGCCGTGTTGATCAGCGCGGCCATCATTTCAGGCGTTGCCAGCCGGAACACCGCCTCGCCCGATTGACGCACGCCGAGAATTTCTCCTGCCCCGCGCAACCGCAAATCCTCCTCGGCGATCTTGAAGCCGTCATTCGTCTCACGCATCAGCGCGAGACGTGCGCGCGCCGTTTCGGAAAGCGTATCGCCACGCAGCAGCAGGCACACCGAACGCCCCATCCCCCGCCCAACACGCCCACGCAATTGGTGAAGCTGGGCGAGGCCAAACCGCTCAGCCTCTTCGACAATCATCAGCGTTGCATTGGGCACATCAACGCCGACTTCGATCACCGTCGTCGCGACCAGAATCGCCAGTTCGCCGCGTTGGAAACGCTCCATCACCGCGTCTTTCTCCACCCCCTTCATCCGCCCGTGAATAAGGCCGATACGGTCACCAAAGCGCGCTTTCAGATCCGCCGCGCGGGCTTCGGCGGCGGCGCGGTCACTCAGTTCATTTTCTTCAACGAGCGGACACACCCAATAGCCTTGCCCACCGCCTTCGATATGGCGGGCGAGGCCGTTCACCACCTCGTCGATGCGGCCCACCGACATCACGCTCGTTGCAATCGGCTGACGACCCGGCGGCATTTCATCAAGACGGCTGACATCCATTTCGCCGTAATGGGTCAGCGTCAGCGTGCGCGGAATTGGCGTTGCGGTCATCACCAGCAAATGCGGCGGAACCTCTGCTTTTTGGGTCAGCAACAGCCGCTGCGCCACGCCAAAGCGGTGCTGCTCATCAATCACCGCAAGTCCGAGATTGCGGTACGTCACCGCCTCCTGAAAAATCGCGTGGGTGCCAACGAGGATGTTGATCGAGCCATCAGCCAACCCCATCAGCGTCGCCTCACGCGCGCGGCCCTTATCTCGCCCGGTGAGGATTGCGACATTGATCGGCAGTCCCCCAAGCAGGGTTTTGAGCGTTTCAAAATGCTGCCGCGCGAGGATTTCGGTGGGCGCGAGCATCGCCCCTTGCGCGCCCGCCTCAACCGCGATCAACAGCGCATTCAATGCAACCAGCGTTTTGCCTGAGCCAACATCGCCCTGAAGCAAGCGAACCATTGGTGTCGCCTGCTGCAAATCGCCCTCGATTTCGCGGGTCGTCCGCGCCTGCGCGCCGGTCGGCGTATAAGGCAAACGCAACAAATCACGCAGGCGTCCATCGCCTTTGAGCGGCATCCCCCGCCGCCGCCGCGATGAGGCGCGGACAAGCATCAGGGCAAGCTGATTGGCGAACAGCTCGTCATAAGCCAGCCGTTCGCGCGCGGAGGCGTCGGCTGGAGTGTGATGAATTTGCGTAACCGCCGCTTTCCAACCGGGCCATTGCCGCTCGGCTTTCAGCGTTGGTTCGATCCACTCAGGCAGGTCAGGCGCGCGCGCTAAAGCCTGTTCGGCCAATTGACCAAGCCGCCGCGCGGTCAGCCCTTCGGACAGCGGATAAATCGCCTCGCTATCGGGCAATTTCGCAGCCTCTGCCGGGAGCAGCACATGATCGGGGTGAACAATCTGTCGTTCCTGCCCGTAAAGCTCCAGCTTGCCCGACACGAGTTTGGTTTCACCGAGCGGCAGCAGCTTGCGCGCATATCCCCCGCCGCCGCCGAAGTAAGTCAGCGTCAGATAATCGCCCACGCTATCAACCGTATGGATGCGGAATGGCCCGCGCGGCGCACCCTGTTTATAGTCAACAGGGGTGACCTCAACGATGATATTGCCGCCGATTGTCGCATCATCAAGCCGTGCCACCCGCCGCCGCTCGACCAGCCCGGTCGGGAGATGAAACAGCACATCAACCACCCGCGCCAGCCCGAGCTTTGCCAGCGGCTTGGCAAGCGCGGCGCCAACGCCTTTTAGTGCCTCAACTTCGGCAAACAGTGGATTGAGTAATTCAGGGCGCATGGTATCGGGGCACCTTAACCCAGTCGGCAGGCCTTTGAAACGCCCGTCGGCCAATATTGCGTGGAATTTATGGATCGCGAAACGCGCCTTAAACGCCTGAACTTCCGAAGCTGGCACCGTGGCACGCGTGAGGCCGATATGATGATCGGCGGGTTTTTTGATGTGCATTCGGCCAATTGGGATGACGCAGAGATGGATTGGTACGAAAATTTCCTTGAGGAACAGGATGTTGACATCATGGCCTGGGCGCTCGGTACGCAAGCGGTGCCCGAAAAATGGGCTGGGCCGATGATCGATGCGTTCCGCAAGCTCGATTATCTGACGACCTTCGGCTGAGATGGAACCGCTGCCCCGCATCATATCGGCGCGCGCGCCGCTGACGCTTGCGGGTGTGCCGACGGGATTTCTGCCCGTCCTCCTCGCCGATCTGACGCGCGCAGCCCCGGCCCGCGCCGTCTATATCGCAGCGGATGAGGCGGCGATGCGCGGGGTGGCTGACACCGTCCATTATTTCGCGCCTGAAATTGAGGTACTGATATTCCCGGCATGGGATTGCCTGCCCTATGACCGCGCCTCCCCCTCGCTGCGCGCAACATCGGAGCGATTGGCGACGCTGGCCGCGCTTCAACAAAAGCCGACCAAGCCGCAGCTTATCATCACTACAGTCAACGCGATCACCCAGCGGACACTAACGCCGTTCCGCGTCCGGCAATTGACCGCAACACTCAAACCCGGCGCGCGGATTGACCGTGATAAGCTCGCCGCACTGCTTCAGGCCAATGGCTATGTCCGCAGCGATACAGTGGCGGACTCGGGCGAATATGCCGTGCGGGGCAGCCTTGTCGATCTATTTCCAGCGGGAGAGCCGCACGGGCTGCGGCTCGATTTCTTCGGCGACGAAATTGAAAGCATCCGTAGTTTTGATCCCGCCGATCAACGCACCATTGCGCGGGTTGAGAGTTTCACCCTGCTCCCCGCCTCCGAAGCCTTGCTTGATGAGGACGGCATCAAACGGTTCCGCAGCCGATACCGCGAACAATTTGGCGCAACCGCAACGGGCGATCCGCTCTATCAAGCGGTGTCCGTGGGGCGACGGCTG
>ERZ1292633.1596-Hain-H41-02um-R1-1596-length-24290-cov-6_pt1 | contig 24290 bp, 24 predicted proteins | sample MGYA00564406_ERZ1292633 | MGnify/ENA primary metagenome ERZ1292633 (study PRJEB36523, sample SAMEA6512639) | groundwater metagenome | collected 2019-01-08 | study: AquaDiva: Metagenomics assemblies of 32 groundwater samples | reverse complement strand
CATTACAGAGAGGCTGAACAGATAGTAGTTGATGATGCCCCCTGGATTTTTTTATATCACCCGGAAGCAGCAAAAATTCTTCAACCATATATGAGGAACTATCAATTTAATGGACTGCAATTAAGTAAATATAAATATATATGGATCGATAAATGATAAAGTATTTATTCAACAAATTACTTTTTACTCTTGGAGTACTTTTAAGTGTATCGTTGATTACTTTTATCCTGTCGTTTGTACTGCCGTCAGATCCCGCAAGGGCGCTACTTGGAATCCAGGCTGATGAATCTGCAATAGAGGGAATAAGAAAAGAATTAAAACTTGATAAACCGCTTCCCGTGCAATATTGGGAGTTTCTGAAAAGGTTATCAAGGGGAGATTTGGGGCGCTCATATATTACAAACAGAGATGTTAAAAGTTTAATAGCAGAAAGATTTGCAGCAACCTTTAAACTGGCGATTTTTGCCATTACTGTAGCGACTATTTTAGGCATATCAGTTGGAAGTTTTGCTGTTTACACGAATAGTACAGCCGTATATAAATCTCTTACCTCACTCAGTGTGATTTTTGCCTCTATTCCTGTCTTTTTTCTTGGCCTGCTGGTATCGTTATTTATCGGGTCTTATCTGAAACTGCTTCCGATATCAGGTTATGAACCAGGATTGAAAGGGATAAAGTACATTATTTTACCGGGGATTACGCTTGGTATTTATCCATTTGCTCTTATCTCAAGGTTAACTGCGTCGAGACTCCTGGAAATAATGGAGTCCGACTATGTAAAAGCGCATTTTGCCATGGGAATCAAGCGATGGAAAATAGTGCTGATTCTTGCGTTAAGAAATGCCATGAATCCTGTGATTACCGTGATAGGAAACTCTGTAGCAATACTTCTTAGCGGCGCATTCTTCGTTGAATACATATTTTCATGGCCTGGAATCGGACTGCTCTGGGTAGATTCTGTCCTTAGGTATGATTTTCCTGTCATTACAGGCATAGTGATGTTTTCTGCGATGGTTTTTGTGGTAGTCAGTATGGTTGTGGATTTACTGCATCCAATAATTGATCCGAGAATCAGAGCATTACAATGAGAATATTTACTATCGTGGCTATAGTATTTATAGCCATCCTTGCAATGGTGTCTTTTTCACCATTCCAGGTAACAGGCTATGCCCCTGACAATATCTCCCTTCCTGATACATTATCTTCACCATCTCCACGCCATTTATTTGGGAGTGATAACGTTGGTCGCGACGTCTTTGCAAGGGTTATTTATGGGGCAAGGGCATCATTCCTTATCGCCTTTGGGGCACAGATTATATCATTTGCTATAGGAATCTCAGTCGGTGTATTTTCCGGCTATTATAACAACCATTGGGTAGATAGGGTTTGTTCTTTTATCATGGCAAGCTTTCATGGCTTCCCATTTTTACTCTTTGTCATTGCAATTACCGCCGCACTCGGACCCGGCATTTATAAAATAATGACGGCCATTGGAATCGTGAATTGGGTGGGCATAGCAGGAGTTACCAGAAGTGAAGTAATATCACACAGCGAGAAAGAGTACGTAATCACTGCAAGGTCTTTTGGATACTCAAACTTTAGCATTCTCTTCTGGCATATACTGCCCAATGTGATAACTTCTTCTCTGATTGTCCTTATTCAGGGTTTTGGCGATGTGGTTGCTGTTGAGGCAGGACTAAGCTTCCTCGGTCTGGGGGTTCCACCTCCAACGGCAAGCTGGGGAAAGATGATATTCACTGGTAAGGACTATATTACCACAGCATGGTGGATGAGCGTGCTTCCCGGGATATTTCTGGTTATGACAATCCTTTCATTTAATATTATTGGAGAGGAGTTGATGAAAAGATGGACAAGAAGGAAGTAAGCAAGGAAGTAAGCGAAGGCAAAATATCAAAAAATTTTATCTTCTTTGATTTCAGGGATTTCTCCTTCCACAATTATGGGCAGATGTTTCCTAAAGATAAACGCCACATTGCTGAGGTAGACAATGCTAAGGCAGGCGATACAAGCCTTAATTGTTCTCCTGACACAGATGCGGCTATTCAGGATGCCCTTGAGGAAATCATACGAGATTTGAGCAGTGAAGAAATCGAAGAAAGTCATATTAAATTATTTAATGATGCTAATAATAATTTTAAAAAGTTTACATCATGGTTAAGTAAGTGTAAAAAAATCGAAGAATATGAAAAATACATTAAAAAAAACATCAAGAATTTTGCATCAAAAAAACATAAAGAGTCAGACGGGCTTTGCAACAAGGTCTTTGAATCTTTATTCAACCCGGTAAATTTTCAGCAATTCCAGGAAAATATTAAAGAGCGTATGACCGATTTCTTAAAAAAGGAAGGAATTTCCGCAGATGATAGTAATGAGAAAAAATACCTTTTAAAATATCTTAATGTCCTTTTAAAGACAATTCCGCAACCCTGGGATGCGTTAGCTAGCGGTGCAATATTAACGTTTATTATGAAGCTAGCGCAGGATAACAATGTCATCGGCGAGCAGGATAACAATGTCTCCGACGAGCAGGGTAACAATAAGAATGTCATCGAATATGAACACCCTGCTATTTACATAAAAGACATGTGGAAATGCATAAAGGAAATGTCGGAGAGCAAAAGTAGTGAAAATACGCTTCCATCAGAATATACCGATATTGTAAAAGATATTCAATTTTATCTCGAGTATGCCCTCATCATTAATGCCCCATACGAATGGAGACCCACGGATCATAAAACGGATGTTGAACCACTTCAAGTATCGATGATTGTTTTTCCACTTTTAGATAACGGTTTCTTCAGAGGTTATTTTTATTTGCTGTCTTCATGTCCAGATCAAATTAAAGCGCAATGGAATAACCGAAATATTATGAAGCAATATGAAGAGAAGTGCCTTTATTTTGTTGATTCTCTCAGGGTAGCCCACGAGACAGAGATGATGGATGTACTCTTCAGAGAGAAGAAAGGGGGCGATGAAGGAAAGGAAAATAAAGAGGAGGATATTTACAAGAAGATATTAAAGAATCTTCATTATATTCAAGAAGTATCACTTGGGAGCCTCTGGATGATTGATGGTAATAAAAAAACTCAGAGTTATGTAACAGGATATGGACGGTTTTTCAAAGAAAAACCAAAAGAAGATAGCACGCCAGGAATTTATTGGTATAGAGAATATAAGGATTATGAAAATTTTATTGAGACTAAATGCGATACCAGTAATTCGATCGATGAAAATATAAAGAAGGAAGAAGAAGACCGGGCAAATAGCGCGAAAAACCAATATCGCAAAGATAGGAAAGATTTTTACAGAGAGTATCCTAAGTTTGAGGTTTTAGATGATGTATTCAATTCCCAACACATTCCGGCATCATCAGGCTCTTATTATAAACAGGAAACCCTCGGTATCAAATGGAGGCTTACTTTGCCCGATGAGCGTGGGGACGACTTAAAAGCGATTTACTTCTTTTACTATCGTGATCCTATAGTAACAAGCAATGGTAGATATACCAAGCTGAGTAAGATCGAAGAAAATATTTTACAGAAAGAGGTTTTTGGATTAAGGGCAAGACAGATAATGAAATTCTTCTCCGCTATAGAGGCGTATGAGGAAAGGAAAAATGAAATTATAAAGCATGGCACACGTGCAGCAGTCGCCGCGATTGATGTAAGAAACCTTTCTCATAATTTAGCGTCACACGTCTTATCATACTGGGGAAATGTATTTGATAATATTAATCATAAAAAACTGATGCAAGAAGAGTACAACCGAGAAGGAAAATATGGAAAAGAGGAGGAAATAAAGAAAGAAACAGAGGAACTTCAAAAGAAATTTTCTGAAGGATCGGGTCCTCTTTTTGCTTATATTAGGAAACGAATGGATTTTATTGCCGATCTTATAACAACTGTTCCATCATGGGAAAAAACTTTTCTTTTAAAACAGGATATAGTAGACATTTTTACAAAACAAACTGTGCTTCTTGATAATATAGTAAAATCAGAGGGATTTTGTTATGCAAAAGATTGTAAAAAGAAAATTGAATCATCGGGATATAAATGGCCAGATTGTATAAAAGAAGGATCTCGTTGTCCAAAACTCAGTGAAGAAAAAATTGAAAAAGATGATCAGCCTGAACCATTTGAGATTAAATTTATTCCAGAAGGACAAGATTTCTATGTCTCTATACCGCACGGTAATATAGGGATTCATGCATTTTATTCAATACTCGAAAACTTTATTAGAAACAGCGCCAAGCATGGTGGAAAAACCATAAGAGATCAAATAAAGAAAAACAGGACTTACAAGGATTCTCTGAAAATTACTATTTCTGCAAAAGACATCGGAGATTATTTAGAGGTTACCATAAACGATAATGTTGGGAATTGTAAGTATGCCGTTAATGAAATTAAAAAGGGATTCCCTCCTGATGAGGAAAGTCATTTCGCTAACAATGATGGAAGTATTAAAAAGGGGAGATGGGGTATAAAGGAAATGCGGCTATCTGCAAATTTTTTAAGAAAAAGACAAGTGGAAGCTATAGAAGATAGTGACAGGGACATAGAAAAACATCCTATTCTTTCTATATCTTGTGAATACTGTGATGAAAAATTTGACGCCGTATGTAATTCTAATATTAATTATAAATTATATTTAAGGAAGCCGAAGGAGGTATTTATAGTAAAAGATAATGTTGAAAATATTTCAGAATATCAAAATCTTAAAAATATCGGTATATGCGTCGATACGTTAAATAATATTAAAAAAGATTTGCAACAAGGTAATTCAATACCACATCGCTTTTTACTATTTGATTTAAGTAGCGGACATGAGGAAATATTAAAATTAGTTGAATCATATAGGACTAAATTACCATTTAGAATAATAATCAATTACAATACTGTTGTCCCTAATCAACAAAAAGACTTATGGCGCAAACCTGTATATGCAAATTTAAATATCGACTATCATTTTTTAAATTCTAATTGGGAAAGTCATATAAAAGAGTTATATAAAAAATTTGTTGAGAATAAAATTGGCAATAGAAAAATATTAATCAGAGTTGAGGACGAAAGGTTGCCATTATGGAATAATCATAGCATTTGTGAAGTAAAGAATACTATTGATAGTTGTGATTATGAGAAGATTATTTTTGACGATCACTTTTATGGAAAGAATAAATTGGGTAATTACAATTGCTTTTATCTAGGACTATCAGGAAGTATAAATCCAATTCTACATAACTTAATCATGAATCCACCTTCGTCTGAGAGACTTAAAGAATGTGGGAAAAAGGAAATATTTTTACAAGAGCTTATTGAAGCTGCTATGGTAAAGGTATTGATAGCCGACGAGCGGATTTGGAAAAATGCACAACTAAAAGTATATGGAAGAACAAAACTTAAATTTTTAGAAAAAATGAATATTGATTGTATTAAGATAGAAGGCCGTACAATGAAAATTGATGATTTGGTAAATAAAAAAGGATATGCTGTTCTTGTAATCCATCATGGGATCATAGAAAAAATGAGCCACGAAGATAAAAATAAATTTGCTAAATGGTACAAAGAAAATTGTCCTTACGTTGTTGTTGATTCTGGCCGGGGTGTGCCTCCTGAATTATTGGATGAGGCAAGGTTTATTCATATAAGCGCTCTTGAACAGTTTATTGATGAAATGGATAAGTATGCTCTAGTTCAGACTATTTTTTCATTAAGGAGGCCCAAAGATGAACAAGAGATTAATAGTCGTGATAAGTTATAAGAAAATAGCCAGTTCTTCAGATTGGGAGATAATACATACGAATTGCCCCTCACAATGTGGGGAATCAGGCCTTTATTATAATCATACAACCATGGAATTAAAACACTCTGGAACAGAGTTCAGTTTTTCCTTTTCATTTGTTAAAGAAGATTGTAATGGTTTAATAGATATAGTAAATGCTATCGTCAGTGAAAATGCTGATAAGCAAATATGCTTAGCTGTACATGAAAATAAATATTCAGAAATTAAAAATAACATTAAAAACAAGGAATTAGAAGTAAAGCGTTTTAGACACGAAAATGATCCGGATCAAATATGGAAATATTTAGAACCATTATTAGTATGCATTGGGGACAGAGATAGTAAATATGAATTACTTTACGGAAATCTTTGGAACCGTCTTGTCCCTAATTCAACCCAACACACAGACTACATTCTTTCCACCTTTTTCCCCCTTCATCTGGAACTTCAATTAGAAAACAACGATGACGAATGCAAGAAAGTGGCCAAAGAGATTCTTGAGCTTGAATCAGGTGTTAAGGAGCGTTTAGAGAAAATAAATAAATTACAGGTGAAATATGAAGATAAAATTCCAAGCTATATAAACTCAACCCTTGAATCAGTTGATGAAGGGCTAAAATTTCTCTTCTTATTTTGCAGTCTCTGCAAGGATAGAAAAGTAAAGAATATGCCTTCAAATATGCGTTTCGATGACTTTCATAAACATTATGAAGATTTAAAAAGCAATCTACTTAAAATTACATACACTCTTCGGGAAATAGAAACATAATGATACTGATTGTTTCAGAGAAAAAATCTTACCTGGAAAGCCTAACTCACGTACTGAAAAGACAGGGATATAAAGATATATTTTATTCTCCCCCAGTATTTGAGAATATACTATCCAAATGCAATGATTCTGCAACTGTTATTATAGAACATACGAATGATTCTAATTCTGGACTAGCTATGTTAAGAAAGCTCCGATGTGATAGGAAGCTTAAGTTTAAAGGGAAGGTTATTGTTCTTTCTTTTGAACCATTAGAACAATTAAAAAAAAATTCAGAAGGCGATGTTTTAGAAACAAAAGGAATAGAACTTCTGACGATACCATTTTGTATTTCGAGACTAAGAGATCTAGTTAACTCGGCGGCACAGGTATTATTGGAGCAGGACTGGGAAAAAGCATCAAAACAGCTTCGTGTAGGGATTATAGTAAAAATGGCGCATGATATTGGACATAGATATGCGAATACATTTGCTCTTGCTCTTGCTAGCTTACATGAAATTGAAATATTAAGCCATTATGGCAAGGCTTTAGACTTAAAAAAGTTAAAAGAAGAACTTGATTCAGGACAACGGTTATTGACCCGGGAAAAGTTAAATGGTTTTTCCAGTGAATTACAGGCTATTATAGAGGAGCTAAAAATTTATGAGGGTCAACATGAGCTATATAACTCTCATTTAAAGGGTATCCAAAAACACTTTGATTATATATATCGATATTTATCAACTTTAAAATTGTTAGATAATAATTCCGTTGAAGGTCTGCCGGGCATCTTTGCGGACTCTAAAGAAGTCAGTAAAATAATTGAGAATAACCTTGAGTTTCTTAATGAGGTGCAAGACAGATTCAGTAGGGAGAAAAGATATGAATGATAAAATACTTTTTGTTGATGATAAGTGGAAGGAAGAGGAATGGGATATAGAATTTAAAAAGAGGATGCCGAAAGAATGGGAATTTATTTATGAGAAAAGAGGGGATAATGCCCTTCAACAAATCAAGAAAAATACTGATATTAAAGTTGTGCTTCTCGACCTTAATTTTGAAGGACAACACAAACAGGGAGAGGAGATTTTAAAAGAAATAAGAACAGAATTTCCTGCAATTCCCGTCATAATCTTAACTGCCATCAACGATGTCCCAACAGCCCGTAAACTATGTTTTGATGGGAAAATGGCCTCTCAATATATTATTAAAAGCAAAAATTTAGACTATGAAAAACTTAAACTTGAAATAAGCGGTTGCATAGAACTTTACAATCTCCAAACTGATAATATTAGGAAGACAGATAAAGGCATTATTATAGGCAAAAGCAAGGCAATAGAGGAAGTACTGCAATTGATAAGACGCGTTTGCAAGCGGGACACTCCCGTTTTGATAACAGGGGAAAGCGGTACTGGAAAAGAACTTATAGCCAGAGCTATTCAAATAAATAGCAATAGAAAAGAGAAATCTTTCATAGCTCGTAGTTGTGCAGATCTTTCTGAAACTACAATAGAAAGCGAGTTGTTTGGGCACGTCAGAGGTGCATTTACAAATGCTATAAAAGATAAAAAAGGGATTTTTGAATTAGCAGATGGTGGAACTATATTCCTTGATGAGGTTGGAGAACTTAAAGGAGATATTCAGGCTAAATTCCTGAGGGTTTTGCAAGAGAAAGAGATCGAACGGGTAGGTGGAGAAAAAACAATAAAGATTGATGTAAGAGTAATTGCCGCCACTCACAAAGATTTAGGAGAAGAAATTAAACGAGGAGATTTTCGTGAAGACCTGTATTATAGATTAAATGTCTTTCCCATTCATGTTTCTCCTCTTAGAGAAAGAAGGGAAGACATACCTCTTTTGGTAAAGTATTTTATGAATTATTTTAATACTGAACATAGGCTTGGAAAAGAAGTGAATGATGCGGCTATGGAATTATTAGCCAGCTATAGTTGGCCTGGTAATATCAGAGAACTCAAGAATACTTTAGAAAGAGTTATGCTAAGGTCTGATACAGATGTTCTGGATAAAGAAAGTTTTTCCTTTTTAAATCAATCAAGAGATGAAAAGGATGATGGAGATACAGAAGATAGTGTATGGGCTGGAAAATTAGTAAATGAAGAAAAAAAATGGGATGATTTAATGGAGAATTTTGCGCCCGGAAGACATAAAAAGATATTGAAGAAGGCTCTTATACAAGAGGAAAAACTATCTGGATCTTGGGGAGCTACAGGACGGCTTGCAAAAAAAATAGGCATAAATAGAAGTCAGTTGAGCCAACTCATCGGGGAAAAGCGTGACGAACAAAATGAACTTTAAACCTGGAGAGGGAAAATGATAGACGGGAGAAATTTTGCAATTGTAAGTGATGAATATAATAAAGCCGATTCTTTAAAAAAGGTTTTAGAAAGTATACTTCCTTCTGCCGCGGTAAAAACTTACAGGTTTGATGATTTCACTCCACCTAAGTATGGCGCAGATTTTAACAGAGATAAACCCATTGTAATTATAGTAGCAAGTTCTATTCTAGATTATGCTAGAGAAGTAAATATTATTCGAAGGCTAAGGATCTGTAAAGATTTAGATGAAGATGCCCGCAAAGTCCCTGTCTTTCTCCTCACATATGAAGACCATCTCGGCATTATCAAAAGATATCCTGATGGCATTTTATTATTGTCTGAAGGATGTACAATTATTCAAATACCCTTCAAGATTGACTATTTGAAAATAAAAATAGAAACTGCCAAGGGTGTTAAAGACCATGATAGATTGAGAAATTATTTACAACCAGAAAACCGGCTTGTTCAAATTGAAGAGAAAGACAAGCATAGATTAGCAAATTTACTAGGGCCACTTCGTCTATTAAGCGGTGCATACTACTCTGGTGAATTTGTTGGAGTTGGTAAAAAAGATAAAGAGATATATGATAAAGTAATGAATAAAATAACAAGTCACTTGAAAAAAATACAGACTCTTGAAGACTATTACAGTGAGTATAAAGATTTAAATGATGCTTTTTCTCCTTTAAGACTAAAAGCAGAGAATAAAGAAGTGGTAAGGCGGGAGACAAAAGAAAAACTAAGCGAAAAGCTTCAAGGTCTTAGTATCCTTTTTATAGATGATGAACATAAAAATGGCTGGTCAGAGGTTCTTAGACAGTTATTTATTCCAGGCTCTCATGAATATCTTATAATAGATGTTGGATATGCCATGACGAAGGAACTATGGGGTTTTGAATGGTGGACTGTTAATGATTGCACTTACGGAACTACACTTCAATGTGTATCCAAAGTAGGGAAATCTGAAAAGCCTGATGATTTAGGCAATATCGAAAAATTATTAGGATTAAAAGATCGAAAAAAGAATTGGATAGATTATGATCTCATTCTACTTGATTTAAGGCTGAAGAAAGAATCCTCAAAACTATCGGTCAAGGAGACATCTGGGTATCTTTTGCTTAAAGCTATTCGTGAAAAAGATACAACAGTACCAGTAATTATATTTACTGCTTCAGAAAAGGCAGCAACTTTACGAACATTACAGGAGTTAGGTGTTTCAGGATATTTTATAAAGGAATTCCACGGTGGGAATGATAACCTTCTAAGGCAGAACTTTGAGTTTTTTAAACAGTCGATAATAAATGCCACTGAGAAATATTATCTGAGAGATATATGGTTTTATACAATTACTTTTAAGGAAATGTTTAGATCGAGTTTTAAAAATGGTCAAGAATACTATAACTTATTGGAAACCGCTTATTTTAAAATACAGCATCCAAATAATCCTTATGACTATAATATGGCGGTTCTACTTTACCACGATTGTCTTAATAGATATACTGCTTATGATGCCAATTTAACTGCTGTGGATCTTAAAACAAAGATATATGATAGGATCGATATGCTGAAGCCCCCTTATAAGAAAATAGCCTCGCTTTTAAATGAGTTGCGAAATGATATTGCCCATGATGATGAAAAACACAAAGCAGGTAGAAATGATATTGTTCATGAGGTTTATAAAAAAGAGAGGTACAAAGTGAGTGAAGATCAGGCGGTAGTAGCGTTTCTTTCTATAATTTATATTTTAAGTAAGGGTAAACTTCCCGATATTAAATATTCTAATGGTTTTAAAACTTCTCTACGCAATTTTTGTGAGATCATTCCAGAAGGATTCCATAGAAAGCACAAACAAAAACAATTGTCTCTGTAAAGGGGTAAGTAAATCAAACTAAACTTTAAAAGGTACAAGACTTTTACAGGAAGTTTTACAATATTTATCCCAACCGAAATTCTTCGCATAGCATCTCTCCTGCCATAGCAATATAAGCAATTTCGCACTTCAAATCATCTTAATGTTACATCTTCTTAAATAATTTTCAATAAATTTTTAACAATACCTAACAAATACCTTCCAATCCGAAAAATTCAGACAGATCTAAATTTCAACTAGAACCTGAAAGCCCCTGATAATACAAGCAATCCCAGGATATCATTAATAATAAACGTTTCTGGCACATGATGTGTTAATAGATAATTCAGATATTTTGCGGAATAGGCAAGGCTGAAACGCATTGATGTTATGAACAATATGTTAGGTACATAACTATTTTATCCCATTAACTTTTTTCAAAGGAGAGAGAAATGAACAACAGAACAAATAGTGAATTATGCCGTACCTGTGTAGATTGCAAGGAATGTAAGAATGGTGGAAAGCCCAGGAGTATCCCGCTGGCTCATTGCACGAATAAAGACGGTGTCATGCAAAGAACGATGGAACGAAGGGTTCCAGGGGGCGGCAGCGCATGACCGAAATAGACTCAAATAGTATAGGGAATCCATTCACTGTTATACAACCATAACAATAATCGGCTATTTTACAATTCGCAGTAATTATAGGGAGTATGTTAATGGAGATCGATGCAATAACTTTACAAACGGCACAAAGGAAATTCGAATCAAGATATTACAGTAGTTTTAATGATCTGGGATTATCGAAATCCGCAAAAAGAAAATTACAGAGATATGGAATGATACCTGGGAAAATTACTAATCCTAATGAGGTTCAGGAACTTTTACACATAACTTCAACATATAAAGAAATACTTAATAGTGTTATGAAGCCTAGTTCCTCAAAATCTTACCAGTAAAATTCATCGCCCTTGCAATAACAACTAATTTTGCCACGCACGAGCAAGGCTTTTTTGTTCTTAATAAAACTTCTTAAGACTGGGTCAGATGTAGCTGATACATCCTCACGGCCTTTTTTGGTTAATCTCCTAAGAATGGTGAAAACTGTCAGAAGTAGAACACAAGATGTTATATTCCTCTTTAAGCATTGTTATATAGTGTTAAACAGTGTTAACAAATCACGAATAATTTTAGCAGTTTAAATAACCTTTTATTTTCTACAATAGCCCGATATCCCTTATAACTCAAGCCAAACTAGATATTTTAGCCTTTTTTCATCCGATTGGTACATTACTTGTTTTGTGTCTATTTAGAAATATTGTCATCGTATCTCAGGAGAACTCATCATGGTTTATTTAATCATCTTTTCCGTCGCGCTCTATATCGCTACAACCTATGGGATGAGGGGAAAATAATATGGAAAATGCTATTAAGAATATCTGTATGAGTGAACAGGATACTTATCTGCCTGAAATATTAACTTTATCTGAGCAATCAAGCAGGTTTCCGGCAATATACAAAAAAGTAAAAGATCGACTCTTGTCACTCAAAGAATTCATTGAATGTCCTTCTTTCTACGAAGGCGAAATAACGGATACTTCGGGATTTGAAACCAAAATATTACAGATTAATAAAATTAACAACAAATAATGTGGAGGTTGTATAGATATGGATATCCTGGCAATTACCAAAATCGGATTGGGGACATTCCTGGGGCTGGCCATAGGGGTGCTTTTGAGGTTTGTCCTGATCAAAGTATTGATTATCGTTGGCGTCCCTGTGGCTATTCTCTTTTTCCTCGATTATTCGGGGCTTTATAAAGTTAATTGGCTGCTGCTGAACGGAAGATGGCAGGTGTATATCATACCACCCGTCATTGACGTCTATAACTATTTCAACCAGCACATGCTGTTGGGCATCATACCGGGCATAATTATAGGCTTTAGCCTGGGATTTATCCTAACACGAAAGTTAGTGTAATAAATTAAATTCTAAATCTTTTTTAACGAAAGGAGTTTGTGGATGAAGTATTTTGTGATTATTGCCGTAATTATGACATTTGGTTTTTTTGGTTATCGATATTTATCCAGCAAAAAGACGTTACCTTATATATCTTCCAGCAGCACAGATTCAACCGTCTCAGAAACGCAAAAAGTAGTCAACATTACCGTCAAACCTGATCCTATGGAGGAGATTAATGAGTTGGGTAAAAAGGCTGAGGAATGGAAAAACTTGCTTGCACAAATGAAGACTTTTCTGAGTAGCGTAAGTAAGGAAATGCAAGAAGAACCAAATAAAAACAAAGAAGTACAATAATTTATAGTTTAACAGTATTTTATTAATATTTTTTAGGAGGAGAATTTATTTATGAAGTTCATTATCAGTTCTTTATTGTTGTTTGCTATCGCTTGCGGAGGGTGCGCGTCCACAGACAAAGACGCAATTCTTAGAAGTGGATTAGCCGATTTAGATGTTGGAAATTATAAGGCTGCTCATAAAGCCGCACAAAAGATACTGAGCGATTGGAGCGGTGACCATGCGGCTCAGTTATTAAAAGCAGAAGCCGCAGCAAAAGCCGGCGACATCAAGCAAGCAGTGAATGTGATAGTGCATGCCGATAGGGCCTGTAAGGCCGACCTTTGTACCAACGAGAGCAGACATATATCTCTGTTACTTCTCCTGAACAGTTTAACTAGCAATGAAGAAACATTAAAGAGAGCACAAGAAAAAATAGCTGCCCTGCAGAGAAAAATTGCTGTTCAACAACACGCTTCTTTGGTTGATTTCTACACAAAACAGGGCCAACCACGTGCGGCAGCAGCCGCATTTGACAAATTGATGGAAGCGTCTAATGGCGAGCTCAATTCCGATCAGAGGTTATTTGGCTATCTTTTATACGATAGCGTCTTTGATGAGAAGGCAAAGAAACTTTATGACCAACTTAGCCCCCAGCAAAAAGCCCTTATACAGACGAAAGGTCCTGATTAAAACAATGTATGATGATGTTCTATTCTAAAGTCATTTTTTTAAAGGAGGTATATTTTATGCGTTACATTTTTACACTGTTGTTAATCATTTTCTTGTGTTGTGCATCCATTCATGCGGAGAGTTACGCTCCAGTGCCTATTGAACCATATCCGGAAGAATCTTCACGAGTTATCAAAGAATCAATGGATGTCCTTCAAAGCGATTTTGGAAGGATCGTAGTTAGTGGAGAGAACTTGCAAAAAGCTGCGCAGATGTATAAGGAAAACCCGAACGACCTGAACGCTGCCAATTTGATGCAAGAAAAAAGCAGAACCTTCAGTGTTACTATGGAATTTCTGACAAAAGCAAACCGCACTTTTAAAAAAGTCACTCCGGAGCTAGGGAGGCTGAGAGATTATTTGGTCAAATATTCTGCTAGTATTGACAAAGATAATCCATTGATGAAGAAGCAATTAAGAGGTTTGGGAGAAGACGCCAAGACACTTGAAAACTTCATAAGTTATCTTGGAAAAGTTAAAGAGGATTTTCAATCTGTACAGAAATTGTTCAAAAACATAGGCACTGTATGGGTTAACACCGAGGAAATAAATATGCAATTCAAAAATAGCTTCGGAAGTCGCAATATTAAAGGTCTTGTAAAAGACCTAACAGGTGTGGCCGATGAACTGGCGAAAATCAAAGACATGTTGATGGATTCGTTGGATAATAACATTGGTTCGCTTGATGACTGTCAGGAAGATATGAATAATTACCAAAATTCGATGAGCAACATTTTCCAGGGAACACGAAGGTAAGGATATTAACAATAGAAGATGGGAGAAAAGGAGTGTGAGTAGCCGGAGATGGGGGGGATTGGGAGAACTGGAGATTAGGAGGTTGGAAGGATCAAATACTTTCAACTTCCCGACTCCTGTATCAACATTAATGTTATAAATTCTGTAATTTCAGATTTTTTCATTTTTATGAGAAAGGAGTATTGCTATGAGGACATTAAAAATAATTGGTATCACGGTATTTGTTGTTCAATGCGCAATTATTACCACCGCATTTTGCGAGGGAAGTTCCGGAACCTCTTCAACTCCGCAAGGAATTGAGCAGTCTGCCGATTTAAAGAGATCCATCAGACAGAAGGAACAAAACGCCCTTAATCTTGCAAGGCAAGCCCTGGAGATTGCCGATTCGTACGATGACTTAAAAACATCTGTTAAGACAAAGCAAGAAGAGATTGAAAAAGTGAACAAGAGAAATGCAGCCTTGCAAACGATATTGCAGAGGACAAAGGCTGATTTCAATAAAAAGTTAAGCGAATTCGCGGGAAACTCTCAAATGCAGGATATTATCAAAAAGTTATATATCAGTAAAATTAACGAATTGAAAGTCGAACAAGAGCTTATCGAAAAAAGTTTGCCAACCCTGAATATGGAATTAAACCAAGAGAAAATTGAACTCCAGGCCAATGAAATTGTCCATGCACAGGAGAAGGATGCCACTTCAGAAAATATAGATTTAGAATTTGAAAAAGCGGTGATGGATCGATTCCAAAAAAGCGAGCAGATTTTGAATTCTATTAATCTCTATAAACCTTAACAATTTAGAGGGAGATTTTATGGGACAAATGCTGATTATGCAAATCAATGACCTTTACTGGGGTATCCCTTTTTTAATCATTATCTTTTTTACCATAAAACATTTTATGGACTCTTTTTTTACCGTGTATATTAAACCAGTATGCAGAGACAGGGAACTTCTCCTGGATTTTATCTCAACGCGAGACCAGCACACCATTGACAGCATTATGAGTTCCCGTGATCCGCTTGTTTCTTCAGTTACTCCCGTAGTTTCAAAAGGCTTAGCAGCGGTTGGGCCGGACGGTAAAGACAATTTTAAACTCCTAAAGCGTAACCTGAAAGAAAGGCTTTATAGACTGGTAAGAATAGAGATACCTCATAAGGAATTCCTTAATTACTATGCAGGAGCAATCATACTCGTAGGATACTTCGGAAATCTCATTGCGAATTTTTTGATGTTTAGCAACTTCGGCGTTAATTCAAGTACTTTCCTTGAGCATTTCAAATCCATGGCAATTGGCATAAAATCCTGTTTTTTCGGTGTGATAGGAGTAATCATCATACCTCTTGGTAATATCTATCTGGAAACATTGATGAAAAAAAGAAAGCTTATTGTAGAAAACTTTTATAAGGCGATTATCAGCCGAATAGATCATCCCAGTGAGGAGGCAACCGAATGAAGGATTTCAGGTCAATGGCCTTTGTTATTTTTGCCGATATTGCATTCCAACTCTGCAACGGTTTGGCGGCTGGGTACTACTTCGTTTCCTTAAAGGAACATGAGGCTAAACATGCGGAGTGTGATCATACCGAGTCTCGTCATTTCAAAGAAAAAGGGATAGAAGTACCCGTGCTGGATGCTGGAAACGGCAGCGAATCCTCATCAGAAGATCAAAACTCCATTGAAATCCTAGTCCCGAAAGAAGGAGGGAAATTTATTATTGGTGGTGAGACTGTCCAGAAATCAGAACTTGATACAGTGCTGAAAAACATGAAAAACACCTCATGTACCGTAAGTGTTGATAAAACAGCGCCCAGCGGCGATACCCTTTACCTATTCGATGTCCTTAACAGGCATAATTTAAAAGTTAAGATCGTATATCTCGGAGATAAATAGTATGAAAACTTACAAAAAATCAATCAGTTTTATATTTGCCGTGTTCGTTTGTGTATGTGTCGTATTGCCGGTATTCAAGGCAAATAACTTCTTCAGGAAAAAAGAGGAGATACATGATAAGAATGTTGCGCTTAAAAATATTTCAATTCCAAGGGCAATTGTACCAAAAACATTGAAAGAAGTATCTCCTCATATAAATACGCAAGCGATACAAAAGGAACAAAAGAATGAAAAAATATCTCAGGATTCAGCTTTCGTAGCAGAGGCTGAAAATCCGAATGAGATGATTGTTCATGAGCCGGTAAAGGCTGTACATGCCCAAACAGAGAAATCACGGACAGAACAAAATCCTCTACCTGCCGATTTGTCACACACAGTATCAAATCAACGTGCCTCAAGAGACAAAGTAATGCAAGAAAACAAGCTTATTGAACAAAAATTCGTGGAAAAGTCTTCAGATAATAACGCAAATAAAGCCGAAAGATTTAATTTTGAAAAATACGGTAAAAATCTTGTGGAAATTGCCGGTCTAAAAGAGGGTGAAAAGATACCTGTGCTGGAGTTGGATGAATCTAACTATAAGGAGGGATTGGGTTTTTACGGCTATCAGTTGGTGGCGCGGCCACAGCCCCTCCCGAAAGAGCCGTATTACTTCGCCTTCAATAATACCGAGATTAAATTTGCAAAAGGGAAATGTCCCTATATTGGTACTTTTCACCCTGCTGAACAAGCAGATAAACTTCTGTTTGAAAGATTATTGTCACAGTCTGCATATAATGAACTAGCAAAAGATACCCAATTCCAGCTTTTTTATGCACCCATGGATGCAGAAAAGGAACGTTTATTGAGGTGCAAGATAAAGACCATTCTTGGCGCTACACAGGGGGATGTAAGCAAGGTAGTAAAGATTCATGGCAAGTTCAGGAAAGCAGGTGATGCGTATATCTTAATCATTGAATCATTACAGAAGGCAAACGGGGAAGTAATTCCCATTAGCGACCGCGACAACAGTACGGTTGCGTTTAAAAGTTAAATGGAATTAATGAAATATTTTAAAGGCCGGGGATGTATCAATCATTCCTGGTCTTTTTTGTTTGTGGACGATTTCCAGAATCAAAATCCCCTTGATCCTTCAACGCGTAGTGAGGACTAAGGGGATTTTTTATTGGCCATTTTCGATACCTGACACCTAATTCAATTACCTCACCATGAATAAACATTCCATACTCATTATTGACAACGACCAGAGATTTTCGCTAAGCCTTTCACTCAGATTAGAGAATGAACTTACGGTCATTACTGCCTTAAACGGGAAAGATGGGCTTTCCGCGTTCGATGCAAAATCAGTAGCATTGATACTGCTTGATTTGAATCTGCCTGATATGAGCGGTTTGGAGGTGCTGAAACGAATAAGAGAAAAATGTGTAGACGTTAAAGTGTTGATAATTACCAGTAAAAGTTGCCATGAGTGGGCAGTTCAATGCGCCGACCTTAATGTTCAGGGTTACAGGGAAAAGCCCATTGATACTGAAAAACTCGTAGAGAAAATCAGAAAAATGATTGGTATTAACGATTCGAATTATTTGCAAATTCTCTGGGGAAAGGAGTACGAAGCAAGGACAGTTTCAATAAGCCACACGATAAGAAAGGCTATGAATTATATCCATCAAAATTATCACAAAAACTTCTCAAGAGATGATGTAGCAGCTTTTGCCAGTATATCTCCCGATCATTTGAGCAGGCTGTTTCACAAAGAGTCCGGCTGGCGACTGAAAGACTACATCGCAAAATATCAGACACACAAAATTAAGGAATTATTATTAAAACGTCCTGACATGAAGATTAAAAACATTGCCGCATCGGTAGGTATGCCCGATGCCAACTACTTTTGCAGATTTTTTAAGAAGCACACCGGGCTTACTCCCACAGAATTCAGAAAAAATTCACTCACGTGAACCGACATGATCAAGAAAAACCAATTACATGCTGCAAATATCAGATATATCCAGGAAATAGCTTAAATATACTGTAAATATCAGATCATTCCTGTAGCAAATGAGCTTTATTTGTTTTATAAACTTTCAAAAAACTAAATTGTCACCGTTCCATAAGGAAACTCTTTTAAGAATATTAAATATATGAGAAGAGAAGGACACTACAGGCATTGTATGGTCGGACACATGCGAAAGATACTCGTACTTGTCGCTAATGTTCTCTTCAATCACAACTTTGTCTTCAGAATCGTTGGCGTCATGAATCGGCGATGGAATTTTCTGAGTTCGGTTTTCGTAGCGTATCCTGCAACAAAGGATTACACGTCTGCTTATATCTACCAAAGACATTGGCACGTAATGAAATGGACGCCATGGATTGGCGGTATCTTCCGGCAAGAGAGCAAATGGGGGTTGATGCTGGTAATCGCGAGCACAGAAGAAGATTTTTGCCATCCTGAAAATACCGGCAACTTACAAACAATCGCCGAGAGGGCCGAACGTATTCGCCAGCTTATTGGCGCCTCACAAAAGACATTCGCCGGCATTTTACCAGGGATACTTTTTAAAAAGAGGCTGATCAGGGAAGCCGTTGAGACTGACATAACGGTGGAATCTATTTTAAAGGCTGAAAAAAACGTCAGAAATACTGAGGGGTATGACGAAAACACACCCCTCATCATTTTAGGCGGCAGTGGCTTCGTTGGGCGACGGTTAATCAAAAAACTGAATGGGCGCGAAGTTTATTGCGTGGATTCCACCAACGGAAAAACTAACGTAGAATCATGGCCATTCCATCTAAAAGAGAGCAGTGCGATCATGATAAACATCTCTAGAAATCATGCTTTGGCTTACTACACAAACCTGTTTTGGCCCGGTTTGGTTTTGCTGAATGAAGTTTATCCTGAACCTGGCGAGGATGAACTAAAAATAATAACAGAAAAAGGTTGCTCAGCCTATCATGTAGTGGGGGTACAAGGAAAGGCGTATCCTTCCTTTCCGAATGCGTATGCCGGAGGAATCCCATGTTGTGCCGCCCGTATATCCGAGGACATGCAGGTTATCGTGAAAAAATTAAATTGAATAACAAAAAACATAAGCCCCAAAGAGGCGATAGGACATTCTGCTTTTCGTGCTCAATACAAAATGAATTCCTGGAAAGGTACAGGTTACTGGCCATGATAAACATCCTTTTCTTTCGCCCCTTTCTGGCCTAAGGTAGTTTAATCGTATTGAGTATTACCCTGTAAAAATTTGGCATTGGGGAGTTATCTGGCCTGATTTTAAAGCTGGGTAACTAATATCTGGAGGTATAAAAAAGATATTAACCTCGTTTCGACTTTAATAAGAGGTGCCTCACAGTGTGTTTGTAACCGTATTGACCGAAGTGTTCGTCAAGGCTCATAACCGCATTCATTGCATATCTGTCGATAAGTGCAAAACTGGTACAGTCGGTAAAACTGAATTTTTTGTCCCTGTATTTAGTAAATATATTTTTTGCCAAATTCTCGTCTATTTCAGTAATGCGTAACACATTTATCTTTGAAATTTCGAAACCCTTTATGAAGGCAACGGCAGCATCGTGTCCAACTCTAGAGCGAATTAGGGTTATAACTTCATCAATAACGTAATTAGAGGTATATACGATGGGTTTTTGTTTAAGAATTTTCTGGTATACAGAGGCTGTAAAATCATGGGAGAAGTCTGAATTATCTGCAAGAGCAAGAAATGCCCCGGTATCAATGAAAACCTTCATTTAGATTTCTTCTGTTCATAAAGATAACGGTCGTGTTTTTGAGAAAGGTCGCCAATACCGCTGTCAAAGACGCCAACAATAGACAAGGCAGGATTTTTAACTCTTGTTTTTTTGACCTTTTTTGAAATTACAACGGTTAATATTTCATGTTCATTTATATCCAGTTTTTTTAACGGTTTTATTACACCATTTTCGTAAATAGCTTTGATTACTTCTCGCATTGATAACCACCTTTTTAATTTTATAGTAAAGTTTCACTACCCTATTTCAATGATACCTTATAAATACTTAATACATGGTAAGGTATAAGACTGATTGTGTCAATATGAAATACCAGGAATTCTGGGATGAAACGTTATGAGAAAGCGACTACCCGTAATCCCCATTTTTGTCGTTCTGCTTTCTCTATTAACGACAATTGTCTTTGCACAGGGAACATCAGGTCTGCATACCCCTGTTGATGGTGCTGGAGGACTTGCCCAGGGAAATGCCTTTACCGCCCGTGCAGACGATCCATCTGCAATTCATTTCAACCCCGCCGGTCTCACGCAGCTACAGAGACCCCAGATTTCTCTGGGAGCAAGTTTCGTTCTTCCTGTAGTTGAGTATCACGGTCACGGTGTTAACGAGGATATGGACACAAATATAAACACCATACCGAATCTCTATTTTGCCAGTCCCATTATAAAGGATAAATTGGCTGCCGGACTGGGAGTAACGGTTCCTTACGGGCTTCGGGGTAAATGGGATGATGATGGATTTTCCAGGTTTGTTGCCTCAGATTTCAATTTGCGGGTCATGAGCATAAACCCGTGTATTGCTTTTAAACCGCTCCCTTTTCTTTCCGTAGGTACCGGCCTGGATTATTATTATGCGGAATCAGGCCAGAATAAGCACATTAACGTGGCCATGGTGAATTCTACCCTGACAGGCATTCCGATAGACAATAGCACCCCTGAAGGATTTCAAGAGGGCAACATGCACGGTGATGCCTTCGGTTATAATGCAGGAATACTATGGAATATTACACCACGCCATAGTATCGGTATTTCATTCCGAAGTAAAGCAGACATAGATTATGAAGGTAAACTAAAGCTTTCAGACCTCAGTGGTACAACAGCGGCGCTATTTGGAGGGGAAGATTTTACTTCACATACGACGACAACTGCCACAATACCGGAAATGCTGTCATTTGGCTATGCATATAGACACGATGACCTCTGGAGTATAGAAGCAGATATTCAATGGACGAATTGGTCGCGATTTGATGTCCTTACCTATAATTTTGAACCAACAAATGCTGTACTTGAGGCAAATAAGGAAGACGTTAGAAATTGGCATAATACCTTAAGCTTTGCTTTGGGCGGTGAATATAAACTGAACGAGACCTTAAAAATAAGGGGAGGTTACACATTCCACGAAACACCTGTACCAAGCGATACTTTTGAGCCTTCAGTCCCTCAGGGAAGCCGACACGGTTTATTTACGGGGTTTGGGTATAGTTGTGGAAAGAATCTGAACAAAGGGATAGATTTCGCCTATGGAGTACTCTTTGGTGAAGGCAGGAATGTAAATAACTCTGTTGGTGATTCAGTGCAAGGTCCTATAGATGGGCAATACGATAGTATCATCCATGTAATGGCCATAAATTTTAATTATAAGTTTTGAAGATACTTGAAATAATCGCGGGGTAGCGTTGATTACCATTGTGAAGAAATAATCAGAAAAGATAAAATATTTAGACAGGGTAAATCTATTGAAAACATGAATATTTTCTTGACATCTATAAGGTGCTTATGTCAACATTATTGGCCTATTGTCCATCAAAGACAAGTTTTATCGGGGTAGGAAACCTTGTCAAAAGAGCTCTGGAGGAATAAACAATAGTTACCTTCCGCTTTGATCCCCAATTAACTGCAAATGCCAAAGCTATTCCGGCAACCCATAGATGTTATCATATCCCGAAATGCTGGGATCCTCGCAATGCTACAGACGATTTTACAAAAGCCCTTTTAGTCCAAAAAGGAGGACAAAAATGTCTTCATATTCAAATGTACTGGCTCCCTGGGAGAGAAAAAACGCATACTACTCTGTTATTCAACTTGGTAAAGATGTAAAAACTCAAACAAAAACATTAAATAAACAGACAGAGGCGTTGATTGCAACTCAAATTGCCTCAACGAGTGCAATCATCTCAAGTCAGGAGAGAATTTCAGAGGGAATAGACAATGTGGCTTATGGAGTCGAAAGGGTTGAGGAAGGGATATATGGCCTAAAAGCTGCCTTTGAATGGGGTATTTCGGAAGTAGTATGGCAGATAGAGCAAAACAGGCGGGTTTTGAAGAACATTTTGGAGGTTCTCATGGCTCCTCTTGATACACAGGCAAAAGAACTCAGGAGAAGGGCGGAGGATGCTTACACTAACGGATGGTTTGAAGATGCGTTGGAAGATTTTTTAGAATCGGAGAAAAAGAATAAATATGACTTCATAGTTCACATAAGTATCGGAATGATTTACCTTTTTCAGAAAATAGATAAAGAAAAAGCCTTAGAATATTTTGATAAAGCAATAAAGTATGCAAAGCCGAAATCTCCGTATCATGCCAGTTATGCCTTATTATATAAGGCATTAATAAAGCGTGATTTTGGCCTTATTGAGGAGGCTGAAAGATGCGCAGATGAAGCAGTTGAACTGTGCCCTGAATTTGCAGAAGCCCTTTACCAGAATGCCCTGTACAATGCGCTTTTAAACAGACCTGCCAAGGCAATCCCCTTGCTAAAAAAAGCCATAGAGATGGATGTAAATTATTGCGAAAAAATTCACAATGAAAAGGATTTTGATAAGATTCGAACCCATATAGAACAAATGTTTATTGAACTCAGGGATAAACAAGGGGAAAATGCACTGGATTGTTACCAAATTCTGAGAAAGAAGCAGGATACTTTAAACGATTTGACTAATGAAATTAGAAATTATTGGTATATTGAAATTAATGATGAAAAAATTAAAAACAGTTTAAGAAGGATTATAGAACTTACAAGGAGAAACAGCTATCGTGATTATTTAGAAGCAAATACTCTTATCAATAAGTCGCACTCAGTCATTGACAATCTACGACGTGACATAATTGGACAGCTTGAAAAGTTAATTCAATCGCACAACGCATTTATATCCGAAATCGGAACCGACAGTATTCAAAAAGCCAGTAATGCTGGTGAAAGGTTTCCGTGGATAATGATATTGGGGGTTATCATATCCGTATTTCTAGGTCTAAGAGGTTGCTGGGTAAGAGGGCCTGGAGCTCCAGGTGGTCCCGCTCCCGCCCAGGGGGCCTTAATCAACGGCTTTTGGGCTTTATGGGCACTGATATGGATACCGGCTTTAGGCATAGCTATCTCATATGGTATCTATATGGCTGTGACATATGGCGCTAAGTCGAGTGCGACCAATAAGGCGCGTTCACAGATAGCTTACACACAATCCGCCATAGACACACTTAATGGCTATATAAACAGCCTCAAAGGGCTGTAATATGTTGATGACTTGTCCAGAGAGAAAATAGGAATAGCGGCTGGTTTTATTGATGAATCAGGATAAAACAACTATCTTCTTTCCCGTGTCAAGAATCGTAGAATGGATGCCCCTGGTATCCGTATAATGTTACGCAAAGGGGAGAACTATCAACAACCGGTTTTTGATAGAGAAGCAATCCGTTTGACTAATTTGCTACAAATAGAAATTTCAAAATTGCCAACAGCTTATTAATGTAAAAGTTCTTTAGAATTAACGGAAAGGAGTTAATTATGGGTAATACAGACTATAAGAAAGATGCAAAGTACTATTTAACTTTAGCAAGTAGCATGGTTGATGATCTTTCGAATCATGCAGGAATTGTGATGGATGAAATAGGTCAGAAACGAGCAGACATAAAGGATGAAATAGATGCAGTGGGGGGGAAAGTTTTTGCAACTGGCAAAGGATTAGTAAAAGGAAAAGTAAAATATGAAATCAAAAAACGAAAATTGAAAAAAGAAATAGATAAGGAGTTCCAGCTTATTCTCAGTATTTTAGATAAATCAGATCAACTATACACAGCGTCTTATATAATTGCGCATGTCTTATTAAGAATATTGTTGCC